>OGGI01000401.1_pt1 | contig 45880 bp, 29 predicted proteins | sample 1571051 | NCBI WGS metagenome assembly OGGI01 (sample SAMEA2582075, study PRJEB24529) | metagenome | biome: Human gut stool | place: China | collected 2011 | reverse complement strand
TATAATATTCTCAATGACGAAGAACAACAAAAGAAAATGTTGGCTAATAGAAGCATCTCTGGTGAATATAGATTCAAAGATGGTACTAAGTTTAACTACGTTGGTTCTTATGAAAAGAAATTCTTAGAATTCTTAGACCAAGTATTAGACTTCGATGGTTATGATATCATGGCACCTGGTCCTACTTTTGAATATGAATTCGAAGGTGAAACTCATAAATGGATTACAGACTTTATGATTATTCCATATAATCTAGTAATCGATGTTAAAGATGGTGGAGATAATCCTAATAATAGATCTATGGTTAAATACCGTAATAAACAAAAAGCAAAAGAAACTATGATTACTACTTCTCAAGGTAAATATAGTTACTTACGTTTAACCGATAACCAATTTGGTCAATTATTGGAAATCTTCTTAGCTCTTAAAGAACGTATGGATGATCCAGATACTGCTGGTAAACCTTTATTCCGTATTAATGAATCAGTGGAAATTATAACTGAAGAGTTTGACTTCGATTCTATTAAAGACAAGATCGATAAGGGTATTGATGAGGTTATGCCTCTTATCTATAAAGATAAACAACAACCACAAGAGCAACAACCTCAACAAGATACACAACCAGAACAACAAGAGCCTTCTTCTGAAGGATTTAAATTTGATTAATTAGAAAGGAGAATTTAGTGATGGATATTTTCCAAGAAGGTATTATCGATAATATTAAAGATGCCTTTATGAGAACACTTAACTTCGCTATTATTTCTGAACCTGAATATAGACAAACTACAAGAGAACCTTATCCTATTGCTAATAGTATTGCAGATGCATTAAAATCTACAAAAGAACTTAATTATCCACCTGCTGTATTATTTGAATATGATGAAGAAAAGAATAAGACTACGATCAAGATGTCTAAAGATCGTTGGAATTATCTTAAAGATGTAAAACTCATCATTCTTGTAGCTAATCCTAATAATAAGAATAATATTCAAGCACCTAATGCTGCTGCTCCTGCATTGGGTATGAATCCTATTCAAACTCCAGCTCAACCTACTGGTGTACCTACAGCAGACAAACGGTATGTGTCTACATTCAAAGAATTAGTAGACGAATGTGATATCAAGATCGAATATATCGAAACTGATGATGCTACTAAAGAAAGAATGGAAGCTATTAAACCTTTCTGTGATGCTTATAAGAAACTATTATCTGATAAGCTTCTAAAGAATATTCTTTCTATGAAGATTGGTTCTAATGTAGATGAATTCATCTTTGGTTATGCTGATACATTAAAAATCGGTAAGTTTGATTTGTCTTCTGTATTTAATAACGAAGATGAATATAAAAAACAATACCAATTGATTCAAGATGCTCTTATAGCTATCAATGGTGCTAATAATTCTAACTTCTGTCTTAAAATAGAAGAAGTTGAAGATTGGAATGGTTCTATTGTATTGACTAAGTCTTATATTAGCTCTGCAGCAGTTGTTTCCGATCCGGAAACAGGTGAAGAAGAAGTTGAAGTTGTAGAAGAACCTAAGACATCTGAAGATACTGATGGTCCTTCTAATACAACTACTCCAGGTGAAGTGCCTCAAAATACTACAGAAAAAGTATTAGATAATGCTAATAATGAAAACGCTGCTGTAGCATCTGCTATGGTTGGTATGAATACTCCATTCATTACAGTACATACTAACTATCTTGCTCCTCCTACATTCGCAGTATCTAATGATATCTCTACTAAACGTTCTATTACAGTAGATGCTAAAGATAATAAACTTAAATTAGTAGATAATAGCCCAGAGGTTAAGACTAGAGTATTCAAATACGTTGGTAAAAATAAAGATGCTCTTAAAAAGATTACTGATAACCTTGGTCAAACTGTAGGTAAAGACTATATCTACGAAACTGTAACAGGTCGTAAATGCTTAGTAGAAGACCAAATCTTCTATGATGAAGACTTCCAAGAAATTGATCTAGAAGCAATCAAAGAAGAAGTTGAAAATGATAAGCATACTATCATGAATAAAGTATATATGGCTTTACATGATGGATTGCCTAAGGGTAAAGAAGTCACTACTAATGAAGCTAAACGAATGGCTACAGATCTCGATGATATTTATATCTTCGAAACAGCCAATGGTTATTATGCTATGAATAGTAAAACTATGCGTTCTACTAAACTTTATAACACTATCACTGGTATTAAGATTACGGAGGATTTAATTAATGGCAAATTCTAAAACACCTACTAAAGCTTCCAAACAAACTAAAGAAGATATCGATTATCAAATCGTATCTTCTTGGAGAAGTGAGAATAATGATTTACCATTGTTATATCCTCACTATGAAACTCTAGAAGAACTAGAGAAAGATATGAACGAATATAGAGCATTGCCTGTAGATATGCAAATAGTGGTTGATGACCGCTCTAAAATTATCTTTGGTCATGGTAACGTTCAACGTTATAAAGCTCTTAAACATGATTTATTAGTTGAAGATTCTCAAAAGCTTATTATCTACCAAAAAGAACCTAAGACTAAACTAAAAGATATTGATCCTATCAATGCTATGATGATGCTTAGAGAATATGCTACTACTGACCATCATCATGATGATTTTGTAGATGCTATATGTTATTCTACAGCTGTATTAGAAGCTATGGAATATAAAGCAGATGAAGATAAAGTAAATTATGATAAAGATTCTATCAGAGAAGAAGTAGCTGATAATTATTATACTTTCAATACACCATTCAAACCTATTGAAAATCTACCAGATATGTTACCTTCTGAAATCGATACTATCTGTAGTGAAATGGAAATCCCAGATGGTTGGGGTAAATGGAAAGCAGAGTATAATCGTTATATCTCTGGTCTAAATAATGAATTCCCTATTGTCCATGAAAACTTAAGACTACTTTTAAAAGATAGATCTGAAGATAAACTATGGGAAGGTTGTGGATATATTCCACGTCTAAGAGATGGTAGGGTTAAAGATCTTATCAATAATACATTCAAACGTATTAGTATTATCGACATCATGGATATTGAACCAGATATTCTTGACAGTATCCAAGATAGAATTAATACTATCCCAGAAGACTTTGCTAATTATATCAAAGAGAATAGCTTCGAAATCCAATTCATAGAAGGTGGTACTGTTATGATTGACTACAAAGGTAAATACTATTACCTGGTTGATGATAACGGTGAACTATTTGTAGAAGAAATGTTAGAAGCTGATGGTAAACCTATTAAGTTTGGCTATATTGTTATCTCTCCTTCTCTTCAATTACCAGAAATTATTCCTTCTGGTGATAATAAATTAGCTAAAGTAACATGGTCTCCAACCAATGTAAAATTATTAGTTAAAGAATTAGTTACTGACCCTGTTGTATTATATCAATATAGTAGATTCAGACCAGATCTTAAATACTACAACGCTATATACTACACTGAATATGCTTCTGGTTTATTGAAGAAAGCTACTAAGCAATTAATTGGTTCCGATAATAATTAATTCATTTATATAATATCTATATGAAGTCCGGTAGAGAATATTCTCTACCGGATATATTTTCGCTTAAAAGAAAGGAGGAAAGAATTATGAAAGCTAGAACTTTAATTTTAGGTATATTTTTAATTGCTTTAATTTTTGGGTCTGGTATAGCCGTTATATCAGATAATAGCGGAAAGCCACAAGAAAGAGCTATAGCAATAAATAACCATGAATTAGACGGAAGAGATACCAAAATAGGTGGTACCGTTGTTATTAAATATGCTACCAGATATCTAAATGATTGTATTGCTGATATGGAATCTCGCGGTTATGTTGTTAAACAAGTAGAAGAAAAGCCAGGCGTTGGTTTTAATAATATAACAGTAGTAGTTTATGAAAGGAGGAAATAATAATTGCAATCGACTTTATTAGGTTTGAAGTATTACGATAGTGAAAACATCTATCGAGTTCGTAATGAACTATTTGACTTCATCGGAATGGATGAAGACTTTACTAAAGAACAGAAAGTTCTTAAACGTAAAGAATTGAAAAACAATTATAAACTCCTAATCCCATTTGGGTATATGGAAATCTATTGGACTGGTAAGAATAAAGATGATTATGATCTAGTATTTAAATATCATGACGTTAGAAAAGATCAATGGTATATAACATCTGTAGATATAACCAATACTATTCTAATCTCTAGAAGTACGAATAGATTAGTATATGAAGATATTGACGAAATGGCACCTACTGATGATAATAGGCTATATACCAAGTTTGCATTCTATATTGATGATAATATAGAATCTGTATTGGAATTAATTCCTGCTCAAATCAAGAGAGATCTGAATCTATTATCTAAAGCATGTTTTAGAGATACGTTTGAAGAGTACTTAGCATCGTTCTTACAATCTATAGATCAAATCAATGGTATCATGCCATATGAACTAGAGATCGAAAGATACTATAGTAGAGACGTAGTATTATTAACTCAAGAGTGTTTGGAAGATCTCCAAATGATCATTTCATACCGACTACTAAAAACGTATTGTGCTGAGTATTGGTATGATGTAAACTTCAAAGAGATTAGAAATAATTATGAATTAATCAGAGATGTTAAGACGAAGAAGTTATTCGTATTTAAATATCTTAAAGGTGATTTCATATTTGAAGCATCTCAGATCGATCAAGCATTTACCGAGGAAGAATTAGAAACCATCTTCGCTCATTAAAAAATATTATAATCATATAATATATTATTGAATAGAGAAGTGATTCATCATCATTATTGATCGTTCACTTAAACCCATAGATTCGTTTCTCTATTCGTAATTTATTTATTGCTGAACTATATTGTAATGAGTCTAATATAGATTCAGCAAATTTTAGAACCTGCCAGTAGGACCAGGCAGTGATACATGGTCCATTTTTAACGCCAGGAGGTATTCAACATGGCAACATTAGAAAATGTCGAATTAACTAACTTCGACAAAAAACAAAACACTACCGACAAAAAAGCAACAGCAGAAACAAAAAAGGTAGACCCTCTTGAGTTCGATACAATCGAATTCAAAGCTGCTAGTGGTAGCATCTATACTACTACTCGCAACTTAGGTGCATCTATCGCTCAAACACTTCGCCGAGTGTCCGACGATGTTGTAGCATGCACAGTTTATCCAGATCCTAAAACTGGTTTAAAAGCCACTTTGATCTTGACAAACAAACCATCTGTTGAAGGCAAAACTAAATTCGTAGTTAGCCCTAAACAAAAAGAAGTTGGTAAAGGTGTATTCGCTCGTATGACTGAACGCTCCACTTCCGATTTCCGTCAATTGTTGGAACTTACTGATGATGCTCAAGCTAAATTGGCTGACATTATTCCTGCAGTATACTTCCGCAATAACAATCCTATTTACAACATCAAACAAGATGGTACTGTAAACTGGATGAACGCTTCCAAAGATTTCGTTGAAGGTGGCTACTCCTTAATCGGTGGTGAACCACATGCTTACAAAGCAATCATCATTGATTTGCCTAAATTCCTTCAAAAAATGTACGGAAGAACAAACGAGAAAGGTGAAACTTTCTTGTACACAGTAAACGTTGTTCGCCCAGAAAGCAACAACAATTACCCATTGGTTGGTCAAACTAATATTAGTTATATCATCCAAATTACTCAAATTAATGAAGCTATCGTAGAAGCCAACTTCAACGTAACAAACGGTCAAGACGTAGATGCGTTTAGCCCAAGCTTCACTAAACAATTCTAATTTAATTTAGGAGTATAAGGTTGGGGAGATAGTCATATGACTATCTCCCACTCTTATATTATTTTTCATTTTTATTTTATGGGGTGAAAACTATGGCAAAAGAAATGGATTTTTCCTACACTGTAGGAGATATTGATGAGCCTATTGATTCTCGTGGTAATTCTGTAATCATGCTTCGTAAATTAGCATGGGGTTCCAATGCAGAAAAACTAGAAATCCGTCGATGGATTATTGACATCGATTCTGAACGTGCTAATAAAGGCGTTACTTTCTTGACTGAAGAAGGTCCTCATAACTTAGTACGAGTTATGGCTGAAAAAGGTTTTGGTCATACTCAAGAAATTATCAATGCGATCAAAGATCGTGAAGACTTTGACGATGCTTTAGCTTCTATTGGTAAGAAAGCTCCAAAAGGTAAACCGTCTGAAGAATTCTATGACCCAAAAGAGGCTTGTGGTCTTTAATAGAAAGGAGCTGATTAGATGGCTCTAGAAGACAAAACCCAAACTGAAGTCACTGGTGACACCAAAGGTCCTTTTATACAATTCATTGATTGTCCTCATAAAGGGGAGTATAAATGTAAGTATATAGATAACAATGGTAAGTGCTCATTTGAAACTTGTGTGATTGATAATGTCATTCCGCCTAGAGTAGTATTATGGTACTTCCGTTGTATTATCTGTGACCGTGAAGATGCTATAAGACCAGCTGAACACAGAGCACCTTTCTGTCGTAGTTGTATTCAACGTATGCTACGAGCAGAAAAGTTACCTCATAGCTGTAGGTACTGTGGTAAGACTGTAAATAGTCCAGCAGCATGGTTCCTATCTGGTATATGTGACGAATGTGATGGTATACTCAAAAAAGTAGTAAACCATTGGCGAAAGAAAGGTCCATGGTAACAGGTTATGGTAAAATTAGTAGAGCAGATTCCTATCGAATCATACTTTCATGGTAAGTTTATTACCTATAAAGCATTAGATAGAATAGTGCAAACTGAATTTGCTAATTCTAATGCAGATAAAGTCAATATCTTTATTGACTTATACCAATTCTTAACACCACCAACCGGTCCTGTCAGAATTAATGACTTCTTCATTGCGTGTTCTATGGTTATTAACTATGCTGGTCATTTAAGAAACTTCTTTAGAAAGTACTATAAGACAGAATCTAAGATTATCTTAGTTGCTTCGAATGGTATGTATAAGAAGTCAGCTAAATTACTAGCTGGGTATAATAAGTATTATAATAAACGCTTTGCTGATGCGGGAGATAGTTATAATAAGATGATAGAGTCTAATTTGAGTCTATTGCATCTTCTTTGTCCTTATCTTCCTGATATTTACTTTAAAGCTGGCTCTGTAGATGCTACTATTATGATTAAACACATGCTAGATCATAACTATTTTGGCGGAGATAGGACAGCTAACTTAGTAATATCGACGTCGCATTACATGTATCAACTACCTAGTACTAATCCAGAAGTTGTAGTGGCTAGACAATCAAGAAGGTTTGCTGAAGATAATTCATATTCATATAATTCTATAACTTGTCTTAATGCATTCTTATATGAAAGCAGAAAATATATTCCAGAATTCCCTATAAATCCTAAGTTCATATCTATGCTTATGATATTAAATGGTATTCAACGGTTAGGTGTTAAAGCTAAAGTTTCTTTACCTACTGCATTGGATATCATTAATGGTCTAATATCTGGTATAGAGCATGACTGTAATGCTTTATATAATGGATTCTGTGATTATTATCTAGCTAACCCTAAAAAGAAATGTAGTATGGGACAACAAGAGTTTGTTGATAGGTTCATGGCTATAGATATCAACTACCAATACTTGGTATACGAATCTATGAGTGAGTCTAAACTAGATGATTATCTAAAACGTAAGCAAGATCCAGATGCTGTTAAAGAGATAAATAATAAGTATTTCAAGAATAATCCTATAATTTTAGAAGATTTGTAAAACTTCGAAATTACAATGATATAATATAATAGTGAAAAGGATATTTCATATTATATTATATTTATTTTAGGAGGAATCTTATTATGAAACCGTCTGTTATTTTCAAAATTCTAGTATCTACATTGGTTGCGTTTGGTGTTATGTCTAAGTACCTATTCGAACAGTACTCTGACATGGCATTAGCTGGATATCATTACAACCACGGAATTGAAGCCGGTGTTACTGATGCATTTATGTATTTCATGATCGCTGTCTTAATCGGTGCAATCATCTGGTTTGTATGTATGTTTGCTATGTCTTTCGTTGAACGTTTAATCAATAAGCGTTCTAATGAAAAACGCAAAGCTAGAAAAGAGGAGGAAGAAGAAGGTGATGTATTCCATGACTAATCACCGTCTTCTATCCCCAGACTTTGATGACACAGAAGTTGTGTTCATCGAGTCTATAAAGGGAAGCATTCTTGCTTCCCTTTTATTTTTTTTATTTTTTATGAAAGGAGGTTTGATTAGATGAAGTATGAGTATGATATAAGTATGAAATGGACAAATACTGATGATAAAGGTGCTGTAGATACATTTGATATATCTCCAGAAAATATAGTAATGCTGTCCATGGATAATAACTATGAAGAAGCTCTTATGCCAGTTATGTATGCTAGATTATCTATAGATAAGAAAGATATGGATAAGATGGTACAGCATGCTAAGACAGCTACTATCATAATGACTCTTTCTAAAATGAAAGCAGAGAAAGATAGTACTGATGGTGGTGAAAAAGGTAAAGCTATTACTCCATATAGTGGCGAAATGTCTTATTTTATTGATAAAGACATAAACTACAATACAGATATCGACTATGCTGGGTTTAATAAAGATACTAGTGATAAACTAGAAACCTTTGCTATTGGTCTTATGTTTAAAGAATGTATTACTGCTAATAAGCAGACTAATAATACAACCTTTATTAATACAGATCCATTTAATGCTATATTGTCATTCATTAAATCTACTCCTTTACTAGTAGAAAAGTTTGACCATAATGAACCAATACCTCAGCTTATTGTACCACCTCAGGAATCATTATATAAGACAGTAGAGTTCTTTAATAACACAGCTGTATTCTATAACACCGATTATCGTTTCTATATAGAACCTGGTTGTATTTATCTTCAATCCACATCTGGTAATCCAGTACAAAAGTCATCTGAACCTGCTACTGATGTATTATTTGATATCAAAGCAATAGATGATGAGACTGCTGAGATAGAAGGCTTGATGTTTGATGATGAAAAGAAACTATATATGGCTACTTTGAATGTAAAGGATACTGTATATAGAATCGATAACAATACAACCAAACTCTATAACCAAATTGCTACAATTCTTGACCCATCTAAGAATAACACTATCGTTATGCTAGACCAAGTCAATGAAGCAATGAATAAGATTAAGAAGACTGTAAATAGTATTAAGTCTACTATAATAGATAAAGCTAAACAAATGGCTGGTATTCCTAGCGATACTTATGATCAAGAATGTAAGCTTAAAGATTGTGCTATCCAAGCTCAATCTGTAGCAGATAAGTGTACATCTGAAGTTACTAAAGGTATCAATATAGTTAAAGCTATACCAGAAAATACTGGTAGTGATGGTGCTACTAACCAATATGTATTATCTGCTACAGATAAGAAGATGTATCTAGAAAAACTAGATAAGAAATTCAAAGAACTTGAAGAAGCTAAGAAGAGCATTCCTAAAGTACCTGAAGAATTTGGTAAAAATAAACAACTTCTTACTCAAGCTATGGGTAAACTAACTGGGCTTAGTGGTTTATTAGGTGGCGTATCTCCTATTAATGCACCAGATAATATTGATGCTACTAAGAAAGAGTTAGATCAGACTAAAGAGACTATAGCTAAGCAAGAAAAAGAACTAGCTACTGTAGTGCAAAAAGAAGTAGAAGCTCAAGCTAAGATAGTTGATATCAACCAAGAGATTAATAATATATTTAATGAAATCTCCAAGTCTTATATTGCATCTGAAAGCTCTGGTAGTGTACTTGACCCATTGGGTTTAGTAGTTGGTAATGTTCGTGGTTATAACGAAGAGTTCTCTGAAGTTGTAGAGAAAGTTAATAAAGAAATAGCTGAATATAAAGCTAAGAATTCTCAAGTAAAAGAAGCAGTTGAAGCTGTAGAACCTAAGGTTCAATCTATGGATTCATTTAAGAAAGATCTTAAGTCTAATATCATTGGTCAGGTAAAAGATCTACGTTCTGGATTGTTAGAAGATATCCGTAGTATTGGTGCAACTGCTCGTAAGACATTGGACCAAATGAAGTCTTCTGTCTCTGATATAGTCAATTCTGTAAAGTCCCTGGACTTCTCCATTGACTCTCTCGATGATATTCAAAAAGACATTAACACTGTTAAAGACTTGTCCAAAATTGGACGTTTGGGCATCTCTAGCTTTAATGCATACCTAGATATCTCCGAAGGGAGACATAAATCTGGTACAATGATTGTAAGGGTTGAGAATGATAACGTAAATATGGTTAAGAATATTAAGTCTCGTATAGAGAATAATACTAGACGTCTAACTCTAAATAAAAATGGGTTAGATACTACAGTTATTACTCCTAATAAGAGATATATCGTTCATAACTATGACGCTCATTCTAATAAAGATGGTGTATTTATTTTAAATCGTAAGGTTGATATATTTACTCGTCATGGTGGTAAGTTTGCTGTTAATACAAGAATCCAATTAAGTAAAGTTCAAGTTGAATCTAACCAAAAGACTGCAAATGAAAAATCATTTAAGAAATTGGTTAAAGGTGATTGGAAAGATATTGTTGCTTCTTCTAAATCTATTATAGAAAAAGAAATGGGTAATAATATCCCATTACATAACTTGACTGAACTTATGAATTATAGTCTTAAGATAGATAAAGATTATAACGACTTCAAAGGTTCTAATAGACCTACAAGTGATTTTGTTAAACAACAAGCTATCAGTTATATCCAAGCTAATAGAAGTTCTGGTAGAGTATCTGGTATTATTGATAAAGCGAATAATATCAGTAGAAGAGCTGGATTTGATTTGAATGGATATGTAGACCATGAAATAGAAAGTATAGCTCCTAAAGATAAAAAAGAAAATACTACTACAACTAATGCTCCTGATAAGCCTATTATCAAGATTACAAGAGATGAATAAATTGCGAAGAATATGGAGGTACCGAATATTCGGTACCTCCTATTATTCCGTTTTTTTTTATTGAGCAGGTTGTTGTTGTTGAGGTTGGTTTTGAACTGGTTGGGTACCATTTTGACCTTGAGGTTGTTCAACACCATTACCTAAGCTCTTTAATAGTTTAGAGTAGTCAGAATAAATACGTTCATATGCAGTAATTTTAGCTGTATGTACAGAACGCATTACGTTTTGGTAATTGATAGCCAATGTACTAATAGCATTAGCAGCTTTCTTTTCTGGATCAGAAGTTGCATTACCTTCACCAGAAGTTACAGCTTTACCATCTGGAGTTTTAATGCTCATACCAGGACCATCATCTTTTTGATCTGCTTCTAGATAAGATTGAATGTAATTCTTAATATCATCATAAGTGACAGAGTTATGTTGAGATGATTGTTGTGGTTGGCTTTGTTGTTGAGCAGGTTGTTGTGCTTGTTGAGGTTGAGCACTTTGGGTTTGTTGCGGTTGACCAGGAGGTAACTGTTGTTGTTGTTGGTTACCTTGTTGGGAGTCTTGTTGTTTATCAACTTGAGTTAATTTATCAAGTTTATCACTGATAAGTTTTTCAACTGCAGATACATCTTTAGTTTGTTTATCAATCAAATCACTATAACCTTTGAAGTCTTTACAGAATTCAATAGCATCACCAACAATGTTTTTAACTGGATGATCAACTTTACCATTAGTTGTACCATAGAATTGGATTTTACAGAACTCAGTAAAGTTATTATCACCACCTGGAGTAAATGGATGACTGAAACCTTTAACTTGAGTTTGAATATCTTCTACGGAAGCAATGGTACCTTTTTCTGCATTAGCAACCAATTGATTAATATCGGGTAATGTAACATTTTGAATGTTTTTCAAACCTTGTTTATAATCACCGAATGTTGCAATAGCATTAGAGTTTTGACCATTAGTACGAATAGCTTGTTCATTTTGAGCAATGTATGTTTGCATATCTTTAATGCGAGTTTCCATAGAAGTTTTGAACTTGGAAAAGATATTTTGTAAGAATTGTTCAAATTGAGCCCAGATTTTGCGGAAACGAGTAGCCAAATTACCTTTATCGTTGTATGCTTGTTTGAATTTATTAGCAGCTTGTTGTGCCATTTGTTGCATATCTTCTTTATATACTAATTTAGCATCATCGAAGTATGCAGCATAGAATTTATCTACTGCTTCTTGAAGTAATAATTCTTTAGTCAAGTATTCATACTCACATTCGATAGCAGAAGATTCTAAAGCATAGATAGGTTCTTCTTCATCGTCCATCATACCCAAACCAAATTCATCATCAAAGTCAAAGGATTCGAAGATGGAATCTTTGTCCATTGGTTCTGGTTTTTCTGTATTGTTTTGATCAGCTACAGCATAAGCATCTTTAGCGTTTAAGAATTCAGCAATAGCATCTGCTTTAGCAGCATATACTACGTTAGCTTTAGCTAAATAGCAAGATACATAACAAGCAATAGCTTTAGAAAGTTTTTCTGCAGCATATTTAAGTTGATCTGCTTGTTGTTGTGTAGGAGCTACTACCTCTCTATTAAGTTTATTAGTAATAGATTGGAAAGCTGCTACAGCTTTACGGAATGGTGTGCTATAAGCATTTACGATATTAGGTACATCGCCTTTAATATCTTGATATAATTTACCATTCTTTTCTGGATCGATAGTAGCACGAACGATAGCACTACCACCACGGAAGTAAGTATAAGCTTTAATACCTAAAGACTCTTGATCTTCATCATTCTTATTAGTTTTAGAGAAGATATTATCATAAATAAGTTCTTCTTGATCACCAATAGTTTTAAGAGTTTCAATAAAAGTCTTATGTAAAGTTTTAACTGCTTCATCACTAGATACAGTATATGTAGTACTAGTACCAGATACACCAGAGAAGATACTAGAATCTAGTTTTTCTAAAACATCGTTAAGGCTATCTAAATTTGGAGTTTTATTATCGTTCAAGTTAGTATAGCTATAACCATTAAATGGAGCCCAAGTTGTATTAGTGGAATTTGCTTTCAAACCAGAATATAAAATATTTTTGGAGATAGCTTCTTCAGTTCTAGCTACTTTGTTTAAAACATCAGCAACTAGATCATTACCATTAGATACATCAGCAGGGATTTCCATATTTTCTACAGCTTCAGCAAACATTGCTTTGGAAATTGTACATTCTTTATCTGTATTTAAACGAGTATAATTACCATTAAGAATATTGCAGGCTTGTTCTTGTGTAAAAATAGGTTTCACTGTATAGAACCCTCCTTTAAAACAAAAGTAAATGAAATTTATATAAGTGTTATGGGGATAAAAGCTCATAAAACCTAAGATATGAGAATCTATAAAAAAACAATTTATTAAGTATAACTAATTCATCCCTAGTTATCGATTAAAATAAATAATTTCCAATAAAGGAGTTAAGATATGTTTATTACTAAAACAATGAACGAGTCTACTGATCTTGATATCCAAGGATTCGATCTTATTGATTCAATCTGTGAATCTTATGAAGACTTATTAAATTTAAATGAAGCATTGGCTCATTTCGATATCAAAGAACAAGAATTAATCTACACTGAATCCGTTGAATTAGATGCTTTCCGTGAAGATGCTTTAGAAAAAGCAAAAGAAATGCTTAATGATTTCATTACTAAATTGAAAGTGAAATACCATCAATTCTTAAAATGGGTTAATAAACAAGTTATCAAATTATTCAATATGCAATTAGATAAGTATTTATCTAAAAATAAAGATAGATTAGATAAAGCAATAACTTGGTATAACTCTAATGATACTGTTCCTGCTGGTAAGGCTAATAAAATTAGCACAATCCTTCATAAAGCAGTAATTAAAGATCACTATATAATACCTTTGGTTGATTTCATTGAAAAGACAGCTAAAGAATTTAATGATATTCTAGATAATTTATCTCATCAATCTTTCTACAGTAATAATAGAGAAGAAGACCATGAAAAAATAATGCAAACTGATACAGTTAAATTATTTAAAGAAAAAGTAGAAAAGAATGTAGGTAAATTTGAAGCTATTGTAGATGGTGACGATTTGATCTATCCGCTTGGTTCTTTTAATGATTTTAATAAAGCTATAAGTTTATTAAAAGATTTAACTTCTAAAGATGGTTTATTTAAAGAAGCAGAAGAAGATGTGCGTAAATTTTCTGAAAACACTAAAGGTGCTGGAATCTTCCATAAATTCTATAATTGGAGATATGTACAATTCACTAAACTCACAAATGCACATTTATCATTATGCCGTAAATATTTTATGATGTGTGTATTTAGTGCTTCTTCTATAATTAGAATCTACGAAAGTAACCATAGATAAAGAATAATAAAAATCCCCACTACCCAATATTGGGTAGTGGGAAATTGTTAGCTATTATTTTTTGTCGCTTTTCTTAAGGTTTTTTGCATATCTAGCCGCAGCCATACCAAGAACATAGCAAGTAGCACCTGCTGTAGAGATAATAGAAGCAAGAACAAGTTTGATAACTTGTTGACCTTTAAGGTTAATCAATACAACTTTACGAGCAGCTTCTTTTTCATCACCACTAGAAGCTTTACCAGCATTTTCAATCGCAATTTCCAAAGTTTTTTGGAATTTTTTGATTGCTGCTTCAGCTTTAGTGCTTTCTTGGAATGCTTCCCATACTTCTTTACCTTTAACGTCTTTAGCTACAGGTTTGCCGAATTCTTCGTTGAATTTTTCAGAAGGTTTGTAGTTGTTTAAGTCTTCTAAACTAGCACGATCGATAAGTTTGAATGCAGCATCACCAAAGTCAACTACATCAGAGATTACTTTATCAACAGAGTTGATTTTTTCAAAGTATTTGATTTTAGCACCAGCAGCATCAATTACAGCGATAAGTTCGTTTACACCGATACTTTTGATATCTTCAGCAGTTTTCTTATTTTTATTAGCGATAAAAGTCGTTAATTTTTTAAGTATCATGTTGATGAATTGGTTCCATTTAGCTTTGATTTTATTTACCAAATCTTTTAGGAATTGTTTAGCTTTACCCATAGCATCTTCACGGAAAGAGTCCAATTCAGTAGATTCTGTATGAATCAATTCTTGTTCTTTAATATCAAAGTGAGCCAATGCTTCATTGAAGCTCAAAAGATCTTCATATGCGTCGCAAGCGGATTCAACCATATATTGATCTAAAGTCATTTCAGGCACTTCAACAGAAGCGGACTCAGTTACAGTTTTTGTAATAAACATAGTTTACTCCTTTATATTTATCATAAATGATTTTTATTTAATTTAAATATAGTTAGGGATGAAGTAACTATATCACAATTAATATTTTGTTCTTATAATAGGGATTAATGTGAACTTGCATCGAATGCAATATTATGAATAGCGTTAACAATTGCATAGAAATAACGTTGAACACGTACTACAGCAGTTAGGTAGTTCTTACGGCATTGTACCATTACCCAGTTAGCTGCACTAGCAATTTCTTTTGTTTCTGCTTTAAAGTTATCTAATTTCTTCATAGCATCATCAATGTATCCTTTGCCAGACATAATATGTGTTTTGATATTAGCCATTGCTGCTTTAACGTCTACTCTAAGAACGAATGTTTCGATACTACCAAAACCAATACCTTTACTTGGTCCATTGTAATCGGTAACATCATATACTTCTTTAAAACGTTTAGAGAAATCGTAAGATTTACGATCTTCTTGTGTTTTATTGAAAGCAATGTCTGTAATTACATCCAATTCTTTAGGAAGGATTTCTGTAAATACTACTTTAATGAATTGAGAGATTTCTACAGGTTTTCCTTTATGTTGAGGAATTTTACCCATGATACCACCGAATGGTAAGTTAGATATCCCTCTGTATCTACTAGCAAATACATCTAACCGTTTATTTAAGTCAGTGATTTTGGAAAGGGCTTTATAGCGTAATTCTAAAGAAGAAATAATTTTCTTTGTAAGATAAGCAATGAATTGATACCATTTAGCTTTAATTTTAGCAACCAAGTTAGAAAGGAATTGTTTTGCTTTATCCATAGCATCTTCACGGAATGCGTCAAGATCAGCAGATTCGGTATGGATCAATTCCTGTTCTTTGATATCGAAATGAGCCAATGCTTCATTGAAGTTCAATAAGTCTTCATAAGATTCACAAATAGAATCAATGAGATTGAATTCTTGAATATCAATATCGGCAGACTCATTCATAGTTTTAGTAATAAACATAGTCTATACCTCTCTAAATAAAATATTATTAATTCAGTATACACTAGGGATGAATTAGTTATACTTAATAAATTGTTTTTCTAATCTATATTAAGAAACCCACTAGCTAATATTAGCTAGTGGGAATATATTATTTTTCGTCTTCGGATTTAGCCTTAGCAATTACGTCTTTAGTAAGTGCGAATAGCAAGACCATATGCAATAGCAATACGAGTAGCTTGTTTACCAGCATAACGCATAGCTGTAGTAATAGCTACACGACCTTTAAGAGCTACGAAGTTTGCTTTCTTAGCATTTTCTTTAGCTTCTTCAGCATTATCTGTTTTATAAGAACCAAGCAACAAAGCAAGACGGTTTTCTGCATCTTCACAAAGTTCTTTGAATTCAGTAGCACCAGCTTTGATATCAATCAATTGAGATGTTACATCTACTTCAACTTCTTTACCAAGAACAGCTTTGAATTTTTCATCAATTTCTTTAGTAGAAATATCATCTACTGTGGATAAAGAATCAATGATATCAGCAAGACATTTAGTCAATACTTGGATACCAGTGCCAGTTGTAGCATTTTCGTAAGTTTTGATCTTAACGCCTTTACCTTCTAAAGCATTTTTAAGTTTCGCTTCATCGAGTTTATTCTTTTCCAAATCACCATATACTCTTTTAGCAATTTTGAAAGCTTGTTCAGTGTATTTTTTAATTACAAAAGCAACGAATTGATGTAAACGAGTTTGGATTTTCTTAATAAGAGTATCCAAGAAGCCAGTACCTTTATTAGCAGCTTCTTCACGGAATGCATCAAGTTCAGTAGATTCAGAACAAATCAATTCTTGTTCTTTAATATCAAAGGAAGCAAGTGCTTCATTAAAATTAGCTAAATCTTCATAAGATTCAGTAATAGAGTTAATCAAAGCTTCTTCTACGGATTCACAAGAAACGTAAATACCAAGAGCTTTATCAGATACTTGTTCAGTTTTAGTATAGAACATGTATATCCTCCTTAATAAGTATAGTAAGGAGGATAGGGATGATATATCCTCCAAACAAATAGTATTTGTTTATTTAGAATAAAGTCAAAGTATCATCATCAGAGCCATTAACTTCATCTTTAGTAAGACGAGGTTTAACTCCTTTAAGAGTACTATCAATTTTCTTTTCAGCAGGAACTACTTTGATTGCAAAGAAGTTGGAAAGTTTTTCAAAGAATGCAGCGATTTTCAATTGACGTTCAGCTACATCTTTGGAACCACCGTTAGATTTAATGCGTAATGCATTTGCTTCTAACAATTTTTGTTGTACTGCACAGTAATTAGAGACGCTTACTCTTACAGCGAAGAATAAGTATACCAATTCACGAATAATAGGAATGAGAACTGTAGCCAATATAATGAATACACCAGCAGCGGCTGCTAAAACAACGCCAACATATTGAGCAATTGTGATTTCAGCAGCGAAGTTCTCAGCTTTAACTTTCATTAGACCATTAGCAACTTTTTCAAGTTGTTTCTTTTCCACCATTTTATTAAAGTTTATAATAGATTCGTGGACCATATAGAATTTAGTTTTGTATTTCTTAACATTACTAATTTCCATAGATACAGTATGGTCAGGATTCTTAACGAATTCTACACATACTGTTGTGAAGTAAGCGATGTCAGCAATGATTGCCATTACGATTGTATTATAAAGATATTTCAAGATATGGATATCCAATCTGAAAGCTTTCATAAATACAGTCTTGTTAGATTCGAGATAAGTAAGTGCTTTCTCAATATCTTTCACATCTTCTTCACCAGACCCAGATTGAATTGCAAGTTCTTTAAGAACGGCAATAGATTCACGGGTCTTTGTATAGTATTTGAATTTAGTGATATCACCATCAGAATCTTCAATTTCTTTGAAGTCAATGTCTTCAAGTTTATCAACTAACATACCATACAATTTGTTAGCCAATACAGCCATAGCTTTAGGATGTTCTTCTTCAGTAAAAGAAGTAATAGTCATGATTGTATTAGGATCTTTAGGAAGCAATTGATCATATGCTTCTTGAATTTCTCTACGCATGTTTAATATCCTTTCTTATCGTTGTCCTACAAGAAGATTAATAATCTTTTTATAATCTTTACTGTCAGTCTTTTCAAGAGCAGTATAAGATACAGTTGTAAATTGACGGCTAGCATCATCGAATAAGTATGTAGCACGTTCATTTACATCATCAGCAACGAAGAATGCAAGGAGATTATATTGAGAGATAAGATTTTCAACTTCAGAGATAGAAGCTTTGAAGTCGTATTCTTTATTAAGAGTAGCCAATGTATCAGCAGAAATAACTAAAGATACAATACCACCTGCACCACCGTCATTGTTAAACATTTTAACTCTGTTGCGAACAGAACGACGTTCTAAGATCTTCCAAACGCTATTGGAAGATTTTTGGATTTTGATAGCATCGAGTTTGGCTTTGTCTAAAGCTAATACGAAGTCTTTCAAGAAAGAGATTTCTCGAGTTGTACTACGAATAAGGTTGAATAATGTATTCTTATCTTTATTCTTAGAAGAAATGCGATAAATCACTTCATCTTGAGGAACATATTGGATTTTGGCTTTTACACCGACAGCAACGTTGGTTGTAATATTGCTATTTTTATTGTGTAATTTAACTACCAATATGGAAGGCATCATACTATTTACTTTCTTGATATCGGTATCTTTTATATCAGCAATAGATCCACCGCTACGACCAGGACGATTTGATAGATCATTCATTGTTTTAGCATTAGCATCTTCATCGATTGGTGCAGGATAGCTTTCATTGAAAGTATAAGTATCGATAGCAATGTTTTCTTCTCGGATGGTTTTCATCAAATGATCCAATGCTTCATAGGATTCGTTTGTAGCCATTGTTTCCATACGTTGGATATAGTCTTCGATATCATCGGAGTTTAAATTCTTATGAATTCTACCAATAACATCAAATGCAGTTTCATCATTTTCTAAACCCTGTACAGAAATAGCCGAGAATAAAAGTTGAAGCATAACTAAAGCTTTACCTTCAATAGCACGAGTAAGAAGTTGAGCTGTATTTAAAGATACAGATTCATCTACCAACACTGGGAAAGTTAAAACTAAGTTAGAAGCTGCTTTTGCAATCGAACTACCAGTCCAGCGGTTGTCTTTACTGCCTTTATTAGACCCGAAAGTCTTTTTAAGGATATCGATACCATCGAATTTTTCAAATAATTTAACAATGTCGCTAATTACAGTTTCGTGGATACCATTAATATCTCTTTTATTCATTAATTAGGTTACCTCCTTTTTAAAGATTTAAAGTGACCATATATGGGCACATTTAATTTAATGTAAATAGTATTACTATAATACAAGGCTGCCATTTTGGCTGGTAGGAATACATTGGGAAAACATTAAAATAACTTTAGAAAGGAGGAAAAATGGCTAACATCGACGAATATAACGAGCAGGAATTTAACTCATTAGACAACGCTTCATTGCCTGGTGGTGCTAAGAATGTAAACTCTATGGAGATACAAAATCTAGTAACCAAACAGACAAATGGATCTGCTATCTATGCTGACTTGCTCCAAAGAACAAATTTAGATATTGATAACTCTGCTAGTGATCTAGCTAGATTTATTCGTGCCAATGGTATATACCAACGAAACGATTTCGATGATTTTAATACATTCTATCTATTCCCTAGAATGGACCCATACAAAATGCTTGGGACTACTAGAGAATATGTATTCTTTACGAAACCAGATTTGCATATCTTCAGAACTACAGAAGATGCTGCAAATAAAGATGGAAGTATTCTAAATCCAGAAATAGCTAATGACCCATTCTTTAGAATGATGGTTTCTCGTGGTTATGCTTATTCTGTATTAGCAAACTTGCAATATACAGCTCCTGGATTTGATAATAGAAATCCATTTATTCCTATCCTATCCAACTATAAACAATCCAACTTGGAACTAAACAGTGTTACAGCTGATGATATAGAATCTGCGGTGAATATGTATGGTACAAAAATTGCTTACCGTCAAAGTTCATATAGATCCGATGAATATACAGACTTCTCTCTAGACTTTAGAGATGACAGATACTTAAATTGTTACCTATGGTTTAAAGCTTATGATCATTATCAAAAACGTAAAGCCGAAGGTAGAGTATCTCCAGCTCATCAAGAATATTCAATTCATAAAATCATCTCAGACCAAATGACATTGTTTAAATTTATCGTTGGTGAAGATGGTGAAACTATTATTCATTGGTCTTGCATCTTGGGTTGTTATCCTAAGTCTGTACCAAGAGAAACTTTCTCTGATATGCCAGCTGATGGACAACTTCATTTCTCTACTACATGGCATGGTAGTTTCCAAGATGATATGAATCCAAAGATTCTAGATCATTTCAATTGGTTATGTAACGTCCGTATGTATGGTAAACAACCAGATGAATTGCCTATCTATGATGATACAATTCAAAATGTAACAGGTGAGGCTGCATTCTGTCCATACGTTACACAATACAAACCAACCAATTCTGATATCGTTCAATATAAATTGAAGTGGTATCAAGTCCCAAATAAATCTTATGATTATCAAAAACGATAGGAGGTAAACTTTAAATGGCTAATGAAGCTATCGATAATGGTACCGATGCCATTAATAATCTGATAGAAGAAACAAGTGATCATACGATAACTCCTAGTATTTATGAATTAGCTGCCTTCGTCGATTCTATCAAAGCTAAATATATCGATATTCCAGATGATACTTTAGCTCTAGGTTTGTATGGTTATCTAAATGAAATCCATTCTAATATCCTAGAAAATGTATCTGTAATGGCTGCAGAATATTCTAATGAGTCTAATCCAACTAGAGCTCAATTAGAACGTAACGTTCTCTGTCATGCATTAAGCCTTGGTATCGATAATATTAGAGCAACTCCAGCATCTATTAATGTAACTCTCTTCTTACCAGAAAGTGCATTAATAGCAAATATGACTAATGATAGATTTGTACTTGATAAAGAGTATGAATTTAATATTAATTCTACTGGAGATAGTCGTGGTACTTCTTACGTCTATAGATTAGATTACGATATCGTTATTCGTAGATCCAAAACTCCTAGTGGTAAATGGATTTATACTGCGGTATATGATATCGATGGTAATAGTTCTTATTCTGACATCATTAATCCATACTTACCTACAGTAGGTGTGGTTAAAGTAAATGATGATCAAATGATTGCTATCCAAACTAAAGTTAGACAAGTAGTTCATGATAGATATTATAAGAAGATTATTGTAACTAATCCTCTTGAAACTAAAACTATCTCATTTACTTTCAGTAATCAATTAGTTGATTTCTATATTGAAGTAAATGAAGGTGGTAAGACTCATAAACTTAAATGCCTATATGATGGGTTGTATTCTCAAGTACCTAATGAAGAATACTGTAACTACCAATACGTAGATGATTCTACTATTCGTATTACATTTAACCGTGATTCTTATCAACCTCGTATGAATAGTGATATTACTATTCATATCTTTACTACATCTGGTTCTGTATGTAACTTTGCTTACAAAGCACAAACCACTCATGTATTAGCATCTGAAAGATATCCTTACAATAATATCTATTCTTTGATTATTCCTTACTCTGACTCTAAAGGTGCAGTAGATAAGAAAACAATCAAAGAGATTCGTAAGATTATCCCTAAAGAAATGCTTGCTAGAAGTACTATCACTACTTCTAAAGATATTAGAAACTATTTCAACCAAGTTTCTGATAAATATAAAATGGTATTCTTAGAGAAGCTACACAATCAAATTGACCGTATCTTCTTTGCTTATCTATTATTGAAAAATAATGATAATAATATTGTACCAACAAATACTTTGGACGTGTCTTTCGATAAAGGAATATTCCAAAATACTAACGCTACAAACTATATCCTTCCTCAGGGCTCTATCTTTGTAAACAATGGTATTTCTACTAAAGGTTATTCTTATAATATCGGAGATAGTGCTATAGCTGATTTGAATTCTAAGAATGAGTTTGTTTATACTAACCCATTCTTGATTGTAGTTAATAAGGATCCATTCCTAGTTAATTACTATATGAATATTCTTAATTACTCTAAGAACTTAAGCTTCTCTGAAATTAATAATAATTCACAACTCCAATTCATTCCAGATATGGCTGTCAATGTTAAACGTGATGCATTAAGTAGTAATTTAGAAGAACGAAATAAATATCGTATCTATTTAAACTTAATGCAGAACATCGCATCCGATTTCAATATCATTGGTTCTGATGAACAAGGTGAAATTACTAGACAAGATATTCAAGTCTATGGTGTGGTATATTCTAAGAACGTACTTAAAGATAGTACTGTAACTTATACACCATATCGCTACTTCAAAGCCAATCCTTTAGCTAAAGGTGACTATGATGAAGATGAATATTCTTATCACTTTGAATTGGAATTTAATACTACTGACGTAATTGATAGAAACCAACGTTTATCTATTAATAGAGGTATGTATGTGCCTAATACTGAATTAGAGAACGAAGGTTTATTACCAGCTAACTCTAAAGTTAAATTCTTCGTCGTTGCTAAATTCGATACTGAATATGGCTTAGGTGAAGAAATTGGTAGTATAGTTCCAGGACTTGAAGGTTGGTCTTTATGTAATACCTATGAAATGGTTACTGGTTTGGATGTGTATTATAACTACACAAATATAATGGAATCTTATATCTCATTAGCCGCTGATAAAAATAACGGTGGTTATCAATTTAAATTAAAGAGAGTTCCATTAGTAAAACACTCTTATTTACAAGATCCTGAGAAAGTCAGAGAACTTTGTCAAATGTTAGACATTCGTCGTAACTATATTCAAACAGCTTTGATTATCTTGGAAGATTCGTTTGGTGTTGATTTCAAATTCTTCAACACATATGGTCCGTCGAATCTTTACAACGTTAATCAAGAATTGTATTTGGATAGAACCAACATCAGTCTTACATTTGAAATTAAGTATCGTAATGCAGATAGTGCAGATATTACTCCAGAAATCACAGATTTCATTAAGAAGTATATCGAAAACATTAACTACATTACTGACTTGCATATGCCTAACCTTACAACAGCAGTTAAGAATGCTTTCAATAAACAAATTGTTTACTTTAAATTTGTTGGTTTGAATAAGTATGGGTATATGTATCAAAGCATCTATCAAAATCCAGCAGAAAATCCTTATGTTGATTCTACAGACGTTCCAGAATTCATTAATATCAATACTAAAGATGATGGCACTGTAGATATTACATATAAATTGGCTAATAATACTGCTGATGATAGAATTACAAACAATATGATTTAGGAGGACACTAATGTTTATTACTAAAACTATTCGCACTGAAGCTCCTGATATGGCTTCTGTAATCGAATCTTTTAATGCTGATATGGAAAACATGCTTGCTATGGATTTCCTTGCTACTAAATACCAAGATGAATACTTCGGTGAATCCGCTGCTGTAATTGCTAATGAAGCTACATTCGAAGAAATCAAAAACAAACTTTCTGATATCGTTAGCAATGCACTTACTCGTCTTCGTGCTTATGGTTCTGCTTGCTATGCTAAAGCAGAAAAAGCTGCTAAGGCTGCTAAAGCAAAAGTAACTTCCAAAAATGAAGATGCTATTGACTTCGAAGCATTCATGGAAGCTTCTGGTAACGAAAGCATTATCTCTACCACTACAGCTAAATTGAAATCTGCTGTAGATGAAGCTTTGAAAGCTTTGAATGGTATTGCTAAAGGTGCTGTTAAAAATGCTAAAGATTTGGCTACATACATCAGCACTAAATGTGCAAGCTTGAAAGAATTCATCTCTTCCAAAATCTCTTCTAAAAATGAAGATACAGAATTCTTAGGTGTTTATAGTGAAGCTGGTGACGAACGTCTAATCGACAAACTTTTAGGTGCTATCCGTAAAGGTATCGACAAATGTACTAGCCTTGGTGGTGCTGCTTTAGAAAAAGCTAAAGGTATGTTGGGTTCCGTAAAACCGTTTGCTTCCAAAATGTTCCATAAAGCTTACGCTGCAGTTGTAACTCTTATTAACAAAGCTACACAAAAAGCACAAAAAGTGATCTCCTCTATTAAATTTTAATTGAGGTGATATAATGGATACTTACATTTTAGATTCCATTATCGAGTCCTGTGAGGAAATGAGCAATCTTTCCTCCAGGACCTTATATACAGAAGCTTTCGATATGGATAAAATCAGAGCTGCCATTTATCGTGTATATACTGAAGCGATTAAGTATTATAAGAAACTTCTTCTTAATGCTATGAAGTTTATCAGTAAACTTCGTAATGGTCGCATCAAAAAACTAATGGAAAAATTCGCTGTAATGCGTATCGATATCAACCGCATCAAAGAGATGCCATTCGTTGGTAAAGTAACTAAAAAGATTCCTGATATTTTATTCGATGAAACTTATATGAGAAGATTGAATTTCTATATCGATAGAGATGTCAATTTCTCTTCTGTGCAGTTCTATGAAGATTATATCAATTTCAAGAATAATAATCCTGATGCTAGTTTACAAGAAATTCGTAAAGCTGTTAAAAAAGCTTGTGAAGAAAAGTTCAACTTTAAAGAACTAGATGAAAAGGTTATTAGTCCTGCTAAATTTATTAATCCTAAGAATAAAATTATTTATTATGGTTCTTTCCGTCGTATTGCTAATGATTATCTTACTGCATGTGATGATATCAACGAATTAATGCGTAACAAATTAAACAGCATTGAATCCATTGATATTAGTTCTGACGCTAACACAGAATACTACAATGCTATTGTAGTCTATACTAATACTTATCGTACTGAGTCTTATAAATACTTCCAAAAAATATTATCATTCCTTGGTTGGTATGGTAATATCTTATGTGGTACATTAGAGCACTTTGTAGATGTATTAGAAAACTATGAAGGAGAGGAGAACCAATCTGATGGGAACAATTAATACCCAAGAAATCGAGGCTACTATTAGTCTATTAAAAAAATATTCTAACCGTAATCTCGATGGTGCTAAGACTGCTATGGCACAACCTAAAGATGGTAACGACTACCGTCTTCCTTTTGTAAAACAATATCTTTACAATAACTTCGCTAAGATCTCCAATGACTTAGCTTTGGGAGCTGATGCTCAAAATACTGGTAAAGCTACAATTGATCAATTAGTGGACTACTGCTCTGCTGTAAAAGGTGCTAATAACGATCAATTACTTAAATTGAACTCTGGTGCATTCTGTAGCGATGAAACTTCCGTTTCTGCTATGACTAAATATGCTATCAATACTTTTGGTAAAGATTTGAACTCTAAAATCACAACTCTTAAATCTTGTGGTTTTACTGCTCATGAAGCAAAAGATATCACTGATGACAAATTAGAAGAATTCACCGATAAAATGGAAAAGCTTACTCCAGATGGTGTAAATAAACAAATCGTTCAACGTGTTACTGATGCTACAAAGAACTTCATTGAAGATCGTAACGAAAAGAATGATCAAGTTAAAGATATCTACAACCAAGCTAAAGCTAAATTAGATAAAGCTGCTACTGAAGAAGATGCAGCTAAAGTAGAATCTGTAGCTAAATTACATTTGACTCGTATCAAAGGTCGTACTAAAGGTGTAATGGAATATTTGGTAGAAAACATCTCTGAATCTGCTATTAAAAATGATATTCCTCATTTGAAAACAGCTGAAGGTGAACTTTGTATCGAAAACGTAATGGAAGATGCTATGGCTATCTATGCTGTTATGGAAGCAATGAATATGTATGGTCTAGTTGAAATGGATCGTCCTTTCGTTGACTCTATTGTAGCTTCCTTTGCTCCAAGTAAATAATTTGCAGAAAATACCCCTCTATCCAATATTGGATAGAGGGATTTCTTTTGCACTTTAGAAAGAAATAATAATTGTATTTTCTCCAACCACATATATGTTGTATAACTGATTAATATTGTGGCTACCAGTAATATTATTTAAATTAGATAGATCAGATCTTGCTGCAAGAGATTCATTGAATGCTTTAATGACAGCAGGAGTGATATAATTATAAAGTTCTATTTGATCTTCGCCGTTTACTTTACCTTCAAATCGTTTAAAGAAGGTTTTACGTAAAACTAGTTTAATAGACATGTCATCATAGTTAGTTAAGATACTGAAACTGGAGATATAGCTTCCTAAACCTTCCGTTTCCTTTAAGTTATTACATACCTTTTGTAATAATGCTTCTTCAAAGAAGTTTGCATCTATAAGTATACTACGAATCTGAGAAACATCTAAAATTCGTTCATTATCGATATAAAAATAATCATTGTTCTTAGGCATTGATATTATTTCTCCCATCACCAAAAAATCTAATGTCACCATCATAACTACTTGCTATAGAATTATATTGCTTATGAGTTGTAAGCATATTTAAGAAGTCTATTCTAATTTCTACTCTAGGTAAAACTGAATACCACTTCTCTACAGTACCAGATACAACCAATCTATCATCTAACCATAGGTTAGAATTTGACATATCTGAATATTTCTTTCCGATATTATCCCAGTCTGGTTTGCTTAAAGGTGTATGTACACCTAACTCAGCAAGATATGTATCAACTGCATTGAAATAAGAAGGGGTTTTGAAGAAAGTAGAATATTTAACTATACATGGAGTATAGATTACATGATCTAACCAATCAAACTCTTCAGTTGTGGTTAAACGTCTCATAAATCTATTATCTTCAGCACCAGAAGGTGAATAAACATGAACAAAGTTACTATTAGCCATAGCCATGTTAGCTAAGTTCTGTCTATTCACTAATCTGAAGCGTGGACGAGGTGATCCTTCAGGAACCTCATATAAAACTATAAATATTGTACTATATTCGAGAGTTTCTCTCATAGTATTATAGTTAGCTATGATCGTATCACATTTAGCACGAGTCAAATGTAAATGATCATATAACCATTCCAATCGTTCGTTATAATCTTTTGGAATATGGTCAAATTTGGCTGAATATTCATTAGCCTTCTGTTGTCTTGTTTTTCTACGCATGATTTTAAGTCCTATTTAATAAAATAATAATTATTTTACGATATTTTTATCTAATTATAATTTTGTCAGTCTTAAAATCAATATTGACAATTATCGATAATCGTGGAAACCACCGTATTGAACGAGTTTGTTGTATACCCATTGGTTTAATTCACCAGCGATATTAGGCAAGAACATGTTAGCCTTATTTGTAATAAGAACTTTGTATAAAGTCAATGTACGTCCGATATCAATTTCAGAGAAGTTGACACCACACATATTAGACAAGTAATCCATAAGAGTATTATTAGATAATACAGTTACGTCTAAGTTAGCATGAGAAGAGTCATTCATAGACATAGCCATTACGCTATATAAGTCTTTGACTGTCATATTTACTTCAACTTCAGTTGGGATATTGGAGAAGGACCATTTACCTTCGCCACCTTTATTGATAGATAGTGAAGTAATCATACCTAAGTCAATATTAAAGAAGCCACGGTAGAAACAACGTACCATGAATGGAGCACCATATGTATTTGCACCAGTTGCTCTAGGAGCTGCTAAACAAATTACATGAATCAATGGTACGATAACGTTTAAGTATACACTTAAGTTATCACAATCTGGTGTCATGAATCTCATAGAGATATTATAATCTTTAGAGAACTGAGAATCAGCCCAGATTTCTGGGAATCTCATTTTAGAACCTTCGATGATTGCACCCATACCACTTAATAAAGATCCAAGTATACCATCGGAACCACTACTGCCATTACTGGAACCAAAGAACTTACCAAGGATACCATTATCCGTCGCTTTTTCTTTTTGTCCAGCCATGGTCATATCATTTTTACCAAGTAAACTACCACCAAGACCAGTTGTAGCACCCATTAAGAATTGCATTTCACGCATCTTATCAGAGATACCATTAATCTTATCAGCTAATTGTGTTTTAGTAGTTTCATTACTGAAAGATTCGGATACTTGGTTATCAGCATTAAGATAGAAACACATAGCATTTCTATAAGACAATGTACCGGTGATTGGGTTATCGCCAACTTTTTGCCAGTCATAAGCTCTAAGCTTAGCTGTTCCACCGCCTTTAGCAGATGTAGGAATTTCAATATCGTCTACTTTCATTAATACAGCAGCGATATGGCATAAAGTATTTACGTAACGATAATAACCAACCCAGTCAGCATAGAAGTTATAGTATTGACCAGATTCTTTGAGTACAGATTTCAAAGTATTTTCATTCTCATCTGCACCAGCACCTTTCAATACTTCACTGATAACACTTTTCTTTTGTTCATCAGTAAACTTAGCCATGAATTTAGCATTACCTGGTATGATAGTAAGCAATGGCATACGAGCTACAATCTTTTCAGCATAAGTTTGACCGAACGTAATGAATGGATTAGGACCTTGATCTGGAGTATCAGGATTTTGGTCTAATCTCATATCAGCAATATCAGTAAACTGATAAGGCATACCGAATACACCTTGTAAGTTTTTGATATTCATTGTATTTAATTCTTTAGCCAATTTTTGGTTATGATCTTGGAATGCATATCGTACAGCATTGATAGCAGAATCAAGAATAGTTTGAGTTTCTTTATTCTTCTCTACTTCAGATTTTTGAGCTTCTTTCTCTTTCTTATTAGCATCTGTTTCACCAGCTTTCTTATTAGCATCAGCTTCATCAGTTTTACCATCGAAAGTTTGAAGACTAAATCCAAAATCATTTTCTTTAACTAAATTATCAGACTCAATATCTTCGATACTGAACTTGTATTCTTTACCATCATATACAGTATAAACACAATCAGGATCTCTAGTGATATTACTAATCACATAATTAACTGGTACAGTTCCGTTATGAGTTTGAACTTGATTACCATTTAAATCATTGATATATTTATCATCAGATTTTAGAGTGAAATAATCACCAATCTTAATTCCAAGAGAACCAAGTTTGTAATCTTCGATTATGTTTAATCTATTATTTAAGTAAGTATTGATCCAACCCACTACACCAGTATTGGTCTTTACATAATACCATGTACCTACTTCTTCTATAAGTCTGAATCTATCCGTTTCTGTAACTTTGGTAATTACATTGGCATTAAAAGCACAATCATCCATGAGATTAGATGGTTCTTTTAACATGAAGTATTTTGCCATTTAATTATCACCTCTCATTTCTTTAATCTTTTTAATAAGATGTCGGGTAGAGTAATATTACTCTACCCGATTTCTCATCTTAAAGAATTATTTTTTAGCAATTTTGAGCATATCAGAAACGATTTGAACCATACTGTTCTTGTCGAATGTATCAGACATACCAGCAGCTTGAGCTACAGGAGCAACTACAGCTGTTTGAGCAACTGGAGTTCCACCATTAGCAGCTTGAGCAATAGCAGAAATACCTTGAACCATAATAGCAATATTATTGTTAATAGAGCTCAAGAGACTAATCATAGTATCTACTTTTTGTTCACTGCTACTAGTAACTGCTGTGTTTTGTTGAACAACAGGAACAATTGGAGCATTAATTTCTTGATAGTTGGAAGAACTACCATCAATGTAAGAATTAGCAGCATTATTATTATTTTGGATAGAGTCAAGTACTTTAGATCTACCAAAGTAACCATGACGTCCAAGTTTAGATCTGCCAAACTTACCACGACCGTATTTACCTTGACCGTGTTGTGAAGTACTACCAGCCATAGCAGCTGTTTCTGCCGCAGATGTTGTTTGAGCACCTTGAGCAACGTTACCTTGACCAGCACCACCTGTACCAATGTAACCCCATACTTTATCAGCACCCCAAGTACCTGCAGTATCAGCATGGAATACTATATTTCTGGAAGAGGAGTTACTCCACATACCACCTTGACCATCCATTACAATAGCATGGTCAGGTTCATCCATACTACCATCTGTATCTACTAAGCCAATATCACCAGCAACTGCACCTTGATCAGGAGATTTCCAGAGACCAGCTTGTTGAGCTTCTTTCATTGCATCAGGAACCCAAGTATTAATTGGGTTGATATTAGCATGATTCAAGAAGTCATTTGCCCAAGCAGTGCAACCTGTATCACCATAACCAGGACCGTTTTCTCTGCTTCTAGCCCATTCGATAGCTTTTTGGATATTAGGATTAGAAGACATGCCAGCACCGGAGTTTCCTCCGCCACCACCAGTCACTTTATCCTTAACTGCACCTAAGATATCAGAGAATGGATTACTACCAAAGATACTGGAGAGTTTTTGACCAATAGGAGAATTGGAAAGAGCTTTAAATGCACCACCGATAGGACCCATAGCTGCACTAAATCTGGACTTAACTGCGTTAAGAGTATCAAAGATACCTCTACCATATTTAGATCTACCATATTTGCCCATACCGAAGCTATTTAATGCATTATCTAATTCATCATTAAGTTTATCGAAGATACCGAATAAACTTGTAGCTTGGTTATTGGCACCGCCTTTAGAAGTTGTACCAACAACACCACCAGAAGAAACGTTACCGTTAGAACCAGCAATTGCACCATCATTAGCATAAGCTTCTTCAGCCCAGTCTAAACGTTGTTGAATTGCTGAACGACTATCGGCAGAGATTTCGTAATCTTTATGGAATAAGAATGCTGCATCAGATGCACTGGAACAGCTATTCATTTGATTAGTAAGACCCATGTTATTACATTCTTGAGCAATGTAAGAACATTGTAACCCAGGATCGGATGTGGACTTACCATTGGCTTTTGCAAAGTCTACCAAACCTTGTTGACGGCCAGCATCAGTCCATTGACATAAACCGTAACCAGTAGATCCATCTACAGTGATTTCTGGAGCTGTGCTACCACCTTCAACGATATTAGGAGTTAATCTAGATTCTTGCATCATGTTACCGAGGATACCACAAGCAGCAATCTTATTAAAACCTAATTGCATAAGCATTTGGAGAAGTTGAGGACCAGCACCACCAGCACCTCTACCAAACTTACCACGACCCCAACGAGGAATGAATGCTTTACCCATACCCCATGTAGGAACTCTTCTGATAAGACCTTTGAATCTACCCCATTTACCTTTACCGTATTTGGATTTAACATCCGCATCAGCTTTAATTTGGGATTGAGGACGTACTTTAGGTTTAGCTGCAATAGCTATAGAAGATTTATTCAATACATCGGTAGTTTTATAAACCTTATTAGGACCATCAGATTCAGAGTCTTGGATAATAATATTACCTTGATCATCGAAACCTGTAGCTGTTACATAGTGAGGACCAGGACCATAAGGATTACTATCACTTACAGCATTATCTTGACCCATTAATACAACAGGATATCCTTTCTTAAGGTTACTAATAATGGCTTGGTTGTTATTAGAAATATCAGAACTGTTTGCACCAAGTTGTTTAAATAAAGAACCGAAGAAGCCTGGCTTAGTACCACCATCTTTTTCTTTATAACCATTATTCAATGCATATGTAGCAGCTGCTGTAATAGGTACACTACCGCCTAACGCTGCAATAGCATTAGACGCTGCACCTGGACCACAACCAGAATCTGCCATAGTTTGATTTTCTGTATCGTAAGAAGCATTGTAAGACATTTGATTTCCAGGATCTAACTGAGAAGCAAAGTCTCCATCACTTAATACACCACCACGACCATATTTAGATCTACCGTATTTACCTTGACCAAAGATAGCATCTTTAGCACCTTTAAGCAAGTTACCAGCACCAGTAGTTACAGTATCCCATGCACCACTTGCAGCATTTGCTACAGATTGCCCAATGGAAGTAGCTGTTTGGAATAAACTCTTGCCTTTATCGAATAATGTTTTAGCACCATTCTTGATATCTTGAAGAGAAGGTAATTTACTTACGAATTTTTGCCATAAATCAGAGGCATTCTTATATAAACCTTTAGCAATTTCACCAGCAGAAGTCCAAGCATTAGATAATGCTTCTTGTCCTGTTTGTAAACCAGCATTAACTGTATCAGAAATAGCTTTTTGAGCATCTGTTACAGTTTGTTTTACTGTGTCAGAAACTTGACCAGCGGTATCACTAATACCTTGATATAAGTTACTCCCTAATTCAGTAGCTTTATCAGTTACATATTGGAAGTTATTAGCAATACCATTAGATACATAGTCAACTTCATTTTGGATTGCACTGCCTACAGCACTTGCTTTTTGGCTTACCCAATCAACAGCACTGTCTTTAAGCTCACCAGCTTTATTACCTAAGTATTGTAGGTTATTGGAAATACCATTCTTAATCCATTCAACGTTATTCTTAACACCATTAGTTACATAATCGATATTATTTTGAATAGAATCAGCAATACCAGATGCAGGATCATTATCACCGAAGATTAATTTACCGATAGCAATGATATCACCGCCGTCAATAAACCAACCTAAGAATGGAATAGAAATAGCCATTGCATTAGTAATACCAGCTACGATCTTTTGACCAGTTGTAGCTTCTTTGCCTTCTTCTAATTGGAAATAGGAAGCAGCACTGGACCAGCCATCATAGAATGCATAAGCGATAGAACCAATAGCAATTACTGCACCTAAAGGACCAGTAGCTAAAGCAGCTATTTGTTTAGCAGCTTTACCAGCAGCTTTCTTTAATACAGCAGGAGAGGAAATCTTTTCAATGATAGTACTACAGAATTTATTAGCTTTGTCAGCTAACTTACCAGGAATAAATGTAGAAGCTTTGTCCATGATCTTTTTAAGTGTATCTTTAATTACACTTAAACCTTCTTGGACTTTAGCACCGATACCATCAGCAGCACCACTTACAGCACCTGTAACACTAGATATCTTGGAAGTGACCTTTTCAGCGGCCGCTTTTGCAGTGTTGGCAACAGCACTTGCTTTTTCAGATACCCAATTAGTAACACCACTAGTTTTTTCCGCTATGCTTTCACCTATCATATTAAAACCAGTTTTGTATTTATAGAATTCTGGAGCGATAAGATCTTTAGCTTTATTATAAAGATTACCAGCTTTGCCAGCAGCCCAGTTATAAGCATTTTTAGCTTTATCAACGCCAGCTAATACAGCTTTACCTGCTCTGGAGTCTTTGAACTTAGCCCATTTATCACCGAACCATTTACCAACTCTTTCAGTTAGACTAGCTTTAGTACCTGGTTTATCTGGAGTAGGGTCACCGGTCTTAGTTGGATTTTTATCTTTGCCTTTATCTTTACCGCGATCGAATAGACTGCCGACAGCACCAGCTAAGGCACCAAGTAATCCACCTTTAGCAGCGTCTTTAGTATCCATACCAGAACCGCCACCACCTAATAAACCGCCAGCACCAGCTAGGGCTTTGGTATTCTCAGCAATAATACGAAGATATTCTTTAGATTGTTGACGATCAGTATCTTCTTCACGAAGTTTCTTAGAAATCTCTTTGTTTTCTGCTGTGTCATCCAAACTCATTGTACCATTGGTGTTGAGTTTGTATGTTTGAATACCGTATTTAGTAGGAACAGTTTCAGTGTTTTTCTTCTTACCATCTTCACCGACTTTAGCAGAAATTTCTCCACCACCATTATCGATTTTAGATTTAGAAGAAAGGTTCTTAATAGCATCATAAGCACCAGCTACTGTAGCTGTAGCACCTGGAGCTAAGAAGTTAGCACCGGCTTTAAGAGCTTTACCAGCAAGAGAACCTAAGCTTTTAAGTTTATCTGTAATACCAAAAGTATTATTAGCCGCAGAGATAACTGCTTCACCTTTGGACAATGCAGACAAACCACCTTTAAGAACTTTACCAATACCTAAAGCATGTTTTTGAATAGTAGCATTACCATCATCAGACATAGCTTCTTTAAATTGGTTAAATTTCTTTTTACCGGAGTCAATAAGATTACTGATACCATTACCTACGGATTTAGCTAAGCCAGCAGCTTTAGAAATACCTTTTTGGATAGCATTTGATGCTTTGCCAGCATATTTAACCATGGTATTTTTAAGTCTTCTCAAGAAACTACCACCACGAGGAACGGATTTATATGTAATACCATATTGCTCAAACATGGAGGATACATATTGTTTATCATCACGTTCAGCGGCTTTAACTATTTCATGGAAGTTAGGCAAATCAATAAGAAGTTCAATCCCGGATTGAGTAATAGCATAACCAAAGTCTAAGAATTGTTTGAAACATTTCTTAACTCTAGTGAATTTACCGTTATCGTATGCTTCTACAGCAGAACGGTTATCTAATTGCATACCCATAGATACTAATTGAGTAGCATAGTCTACATTACTCTTCATATTACCGATACCAGTAATATCTTTAGTAGTCAATGGAGTACCAGTTTGCTTAGCAACCTTTTGCATGAGTTTAGCATTAGCACCAGTAACTTTAATAGCAGCAAATAATGCTTCTTTATTACCAGATGGAATTTGACCTTTATTAAGCATACGTTTGATGTCATTAACACCATAGTTTGCTTTAAGGAATTTACGGATTCTTTGTTTATCTTTCTTAGATAAGTCAGCTAAACTTAATCCAGCAGTAGAAACAAATCCAGCGATATCTGAATCACGTTGTACGTCAGCAGCGGCTGTACCAGCAGCTACAGCTGCAACACCAGAATCATAAGCAGATTTGGCCGTAGCATTTGTACTAGCAATATCTGCATTAGCAGATGCTAATTTATCTGCACCCATACCGTTAGTTTGCTTAGTAATATTTTTAATTTCATCTTCAGTAAGTTTCTTACCAGAGACAAAAGCTGCTATTAATTGGTTATTAATGAGCATAGCTTTATTGATATTATCTAAAGCAATGTTTGTAACAGTAGTTGGGTCATTTTCTGGAGTTGTTGCTTCGTCTTCTTTACTAAAATCACGTTTTTCTAATTCAGACTTAGTCATTTCCATCATCCGTTTAAGGTTCTTAGGATCTGACATATCAACACCCATCTCTTCAGAGAGTTGAGCAGTATATTTATCTGCATTAGCAGCGTGTTCATCGAATTTTTGACGTTCGATAATTTTAGAACGGATTTCCTTAATCATTTGACTCTTCATTGCATCAGGCATATCACTTAATTGGATAGCTTTTACTGCATTTTCTAAGTCAGCAGAATTACCAGATTGAATAGCTTTCTTAATAGCTTTACCAACACTAGCACTTACACCTTTTCTAGATGCAATTTCATACATCTTATCTGTCATAGCAGCTCGTTTGTTTTTCAACTGACGAGAATTACCACGAGCATTTTGGAGTAATGCTAATTGTTGTTCTAATTGGTCTTTGTCAGCACCAGCGATCTTTTCATCGAAGCTAGAGTATTTATAATCAGTAATCCCTTACCCTGCCATGAAGTTCATACGTTCTTGAGCAGTCATGTCATCAGCCATACCCTTTTGGATAGTTTTAACACGAAGCTTATCACCGTATTGACCAACTTTATCCATTACTTTGGAAGCAAGTTTACCAGGAACACTGATTACTTTACTAATAGCACGTTGAATAGGACCAGAAGATACTAATGCACCAGTTAAACCAACCATTGGAATCAATGGAGCAGGAATACCTAATGCATAAGCTGCAGCGGCTGCTGCACCGAACTTACCAATTTTACTACTAGCTAATTGCTTAGCCATGTATTTCATTTGGTTAGTGCCAAATTGAGATTTAACGCTGTCAGCGATACTATCAAACATATCACCAACACCATGTTTTACCAATTGTTTAAGTGGTTTAAATGCTCTTTCTAATGGATTGAAGATTCTATCCTTCATGTATTTTTCTAAACGACTATGGAATCCTTCCATACGTTCTTTCATAGGATCGATTACATTTTCGTTTAAGTAGTTTAATACACCACCAATACGTTTACCAGGATTTTTAGGATCTTCTTTGCCTAAGATCATTTCTTTGAATTTATCAGTAGTAGAAGCAAAGCTTAAACCACCACCGATTAAAGCACCACCGACAGCACCGAATGGACCAGCAATAGCAGAACCAGCTAAGGCACCAACACCTACACCAGCTAAACCACGACCCATATGCTCAGATAAGAACTTTTGCATTTGAGTCTTTTCTTTACCTTCAGCACCGAAGAGATAATCTCTAACTTCTTGGTTATTTTTAGCAAATGCAACTGCACTACCAGCAAGTAAACCTGGAATAGGTCCTAAACCAGTAGCAGCACCAATTGCACCACCAACGATACCATAAGACTTAACGTCTTTAGCAGTACCTAACATCTTCTTGATTTCTGGTCTATCTAAGAAACCACCTTTACGGTTACCTTTTTCATCAAGTTGCCCATAAAGCATTTCTTGAACACGTTCTGTGTTCTTAACCATAATCAAGCCAGCACCTAATGCACCACCAGCAAGTACACCCATAGGTCCACCAGATACCATTAATCCAGTAAGACCACCATAGACTGCACCTTCACCAAAGACTTCTGGAGCTTGTTTTTTGAAGTCCTCCATAGCCGCTTTGACATTATCTGGCATTTTATCAACGATAGCATCGTACCAAGAAGATACTTTATTAAGAGCACCATTTAACTTGCCACCAGGACTATCATCAACAATTTTATCTGCATCTTTAGTACCAGAAGCGAAGCCACTCAATTTACCAAGACCATATTGTTTAGCAGCATTGATAACTTTCTGTTCATTAGCAGAGTCTCTAGCAATACTAGCTTTAGCAATATCTGGATTGAATGGGTTCATTGTAGATGGAATTACTGCTTCGCCTTTGGATAGTGCATACAAACCAGTCTTAGTGATATATCTATCACCACCAGCACGTCCACCACCAAAGATTCCACTATCTCCACTACTCTTTGATTTGATATCAGAGAATACATTACCAAAAGCACTAGTAACACTGCCAACAATGCTACCGACGCTTCCTTTAACTTTATCTCTAATCTTACCAACTGTAGGGAAATGTTCAGCAATAAGATCTACTGTTGTATTTAATGGTTGAAGTATATTCTCATTCAAGAACTTACCGAAATCATCAAATGTTTTTCTAGCATAATAAGACATGGTATTGAAGAAACCTTTAATAGGTTTACCATGCTCATCTTTCAAGTTAGCTTCATGATCAAAGAAGAAACTTTCGATAGAACCATTAACGGCATCTACCATACCAGCAAGTATTTTAGTAGGTCTATCTCTAAGATCTAGTAAAGCACCGATAGCAAGACCAGCTTTATCCATCTTACCTTTACTATTCTTCATCTTTTCAGAGAAGCTACCACCTTTGGCATTGGTGTATTTATTTTTTAATCCTTCACCCCAACCATCATAGGCAAAGTCAACATTATCGCCTTGCATGTTGAGTAAAGCACCAAGTCTACCGACACCTCTGACATTAGCTGCAGAGCCAGTAACTTTACCTTTACCCATACCATGTCTAAGTCTAACTTCTTCTGCTGTAAGACCTAATACTTCCAAACCAGCATCAGTAGCTGATGTTTGTTCTTTATGAAGTCCTCTTGCATCTTTAGCTGTAGTTGTAAAACTATTCCAGTAGTTATTTACAGCTCTAGAATTAGAAGAAGATTTAGCATGAGCCGAACGAGCTTTAGTTGGACTTCCTCCACCAAATCCAGTACCGTTTTCTAACATAGTACGGATTAAGTGAGTTTCCATGTAAGTACCACGGATAGCTTTAGCTACTTCAGAATTTTCCAATAAATCTTGAGATCTTTGGAATATCCCTCTTACATTAGAGCTACCTTTGAATGCACCATTGTTGTGCATTAAATCAACACCACCGGCATTATTGCCCATATTGGACATATAATTATTTCGGTTTTCTTTGTATTGATAGGAGTTGCTAACGAGCTTAGCTCTAGTATTACCATTAGCGGTACTAAGCATCTTAGCAATAAGAGTCATATTACGTTCACTAGAAACACCATATGCTCTCATATAATTTCTTACATTCTTAAGCTTACCACCAGCAAATTCGAAGTTATAGTCACCATTGCTATCAACCAATGCTTCTAACACTCTACCCATATCAGAATAGAAGTTAACTTGATCTGCATCATCATTAAACTTCATTCTACTAGCGATACCAGTTAAGTGCTTTTGCATTGGAGCGGCTGCTTGTTTTATAGAAGCTCTTCGTTCAGAATTGTAATTATTCTGAGCATTTTTGACTGTAGTCCAACGACCTGTATTTATATCAAATACACGTTCATCTTCACCAGTTAATGCTGCTTCAATACGTCTTAAGTAAGTTGGGATTACTTCGATAATAGTTTTATTAGCGATGCCATTATAAGCTACAGGTCCTTTTACAAAGTTCTTTGTATCAACATTATTAACTTCTTTACCATTGAAACCAAAGATTTCATTTAAGAAAGAACCAAGCATACCTTGTTGCTTTCCTAATTTATGTAAACCCATGACACCAGCATTGCCAACAGTTCGGTTTAATCTACCAAGACTCTTGGATAATTGTGGTCCCATTAAAGTGGATAATAAGCCATCACTAATAAATGATAATGGTGAAGCAAACATAGCAGCCGGATCTCCACCTGTTTCCTTCATCATCTGAATCATACTACCGATAGTACTGTTTTCCCAGTTCTTCTTAACATGCTCTTTATAGTTGCTTAAGTTAAAGCCACCGCCACCAAATACATTACTGAATGAAGAATTCTTTTTAACTTGAGGGTTAGAATTCTTATACATTTCACGCTGAATTTCTATCATTTCTTTCATGATAGCATTTTGTTCAGCTAAGTAATTTGTTGTGGTTTCATAGAACTTAGTGGAGTTATCAATATGCTGCTTAAGAGCACTTTGATTAAAATCAATAATTGCTTTTAAGTGATTATTAACTCCTTCAAACCCAGCTTTATTAATTTGCTGCATTTGAACTAACTGAGTATATTGAAGCTTGGAAGAAGCTTTTACTGTTTCTCCAATATACGCACTACCACTCATGACTGAGTTGGAAATGGTTGCTGAAGAAGCAGCAAATCCTGCATTAAGATCTTTATTCAAATCAGAGAATGCAGAATTTTCAATATCATTCATAGAAGAATCAGAATCGTCATCCATGAAGCCGAATTCACCGTCGTCTCCAAACATTCCGCTGTATTCTTTTTCCATAAGCTCATCTTCACGAGCTTTGTTGTAGAACTTACCAGTCTTTAAATCAGAGACACTATTATTCAGTATAGTATTAGCATCTTTAAATATACTAAGATTCTTTAAAGAATTCTTAATGGAAGAAGAGTTTAGAGTTCTGCTATCTCTGAGAACATCTTGACTTAATTGACTCTGCGTCCATTTAGCTACTTTATAGAGATTTCCGTATTTATTTTCTGCTCTATTCTGTGCTGAATGATACAATGATTCGCCAACATTTTTAGCATAACGAGTACTGTATTCTTTTATTTGTTTCAACAAAATTTATTCCTCCTTTCTATATGGATTATAGAAATGTTCAGGCGGTGAAAACACCCCTATCCCATATGGGATAGAGGCGTAATCAGGAGGAATAAATCTATTTATCGTCAGGTCCTACATACTCCTCTGGAGAGAACCATGTAGGTACTTTTGTATGAACTTTGAATGTATCGTGAGCAGGAGTCCAAGTTTTACCATTGTTATATTGCTCTTTTCCATCAATGATTTCACGTTTAGGGAATTTACGATAACATGCTTCTTTATGTACTTTAGAGATAGCAACGTTAGAACGTTCTCTACCACCGAATGCTAATTTACGTCCAGATTCCAAATATGTATTAACGAACTCTTTAGAGAATTCAATCATATTTTCTGCTTCAGAACGTTTGAATTCATGACGAGCCATAAGATGATTAGCTTCAGCCATAGACATCTTAGTTACACCAGCCATAACACTAGCACAAGTATTACGAATAATTTCAGATGGACAAATAAAAGATACTTCTCCATTATTACTATAAGTAGCTACTTTATAATTAGTATCATTAAGCATAGCTCTCATAACACGAAGTTCATCTTTCTTCGAAGATGTAGTTGTTTTAGCGTTTTGTAATTGAGAAATGATTTCTTGCACTGTTTCCATTATAATATCCTACCTTTATATAATAAACTACCAAGTTTGGTTCTTGTCTGGTTTTCCATCTTCATCAAGAAGAGTAATAATTCGAACCAATTTTTGTTTCCTATTTTGAGCATTTAAAAGATATTCTCTGAACTCCTCTCGATTATATCCTTTAACAATCTCAAGAAACTGTTCTTTATCCAAATTTATTCCTCTCTTTCTTCTTAAACATGACCGTTTTGGTCATTATAATTACTATAAAGTTTAGATCATAATAAATAATAATATATTTACGGCAACAATTAGTTAATTTTAATCACACGAAAGGAGAATTCTGATGCAAAATATAGATAATATCAGACCTTTTAAAATTAGGACTGATAAGCTCCTATATCCTATAAATAAAGATGATAAGTACAAAAACAGTGCTATATTCTTAGTCACAGGTAGTTTTGAGAAGTCACTTAAATTCTTAGCAAAAAATAAAATATTTGTGAATAATGCTCACTTTGTTAGCTACTATATGGAAAAAGACTTCAGTTTTGTTATTCAAGAACAAGGTATGACTGAAGAGGGGAATATGATTCCTTTACTAGAATCCAGTAATAACGAAGATGATGTTTTATTTAATGATAAATTTATCAAAACCAATGATGTAAAATTATTCTATCCTGATGCGGTAGAAGATATAATCTTCAGAGAAGACTATGGTATTAAACAAAACTATTCTACCATGTTTAGACGTTTCTTATATACTGAACGTATTAAGAATCAAAAAGAACTTCTAGCTAAATATGATAGAGCTAAGTCTGTAGTTAATTGGATTACAAAAACATACCTAAATATCGAACTCTATAGACAAAAGAATGTTATTGTCGACTGGAGTTATTATACTAGCGTATTCCAAAAGAATAACTTCTATACTTTAGACCGTGGTGTTGATTTATATCATCACTTCATCACGCATTTATTACAAGATAAACGATTTGATACATACACTCGTAAGACTGTAATTATTAAATTAGAAGATATCTTTGAGAATGCAGCTGATGTAAAAGGTAAATGGGATTATAGACAAGATATCAATATCTTCTCTATGATTGAACGATATGTACGTCGTAAGATTGAATTCTGGCAAGATTGGGAAGGTATAGACTTCTTAATAGTAGCAGATAAAGGATACTTTAAAGTAGACTTTACTGATATGGATATGTCTAAGCTTACCATATTAAAAAGATTGATTAATAAATTATTAAATCTCTCTTCTGATATTTATCAAGCTCCAGTTCAAACTAATTATCTAAACGATATTGATATCGATAAAGATAATACAAATACTGAATATCTATCAACTCCTCCATCTATCGAAGATGATAAAGAGGAAGAAAAAGAAGATGCTCAGGATGATAAACAAGATGCAGAAGATTTGGAACAAATCAAATCTTATGTATCTAAAGTAAGTAACTCTACTTCTATGAAGTTTAATCAACCTGATATTTCTCCATCTCGTATTAAACGTATGGATGAATTAGATGAAAAATTCAGAAGTATTGAAGTTGATGGTCGTAAAGTAGCCGATGTTGTAAATAGTTACTATGAGTCTGATAAGAAGTTAACTAAAGATACTATCCCAGTTGACTCTCTTAACGATGAATGGAAGAATGTAACCTTTACTAATTTCGATAAAGAGTATGATTTGAATAAAGACGTAATCAAAATCTTTAATGATATCTTCTCTGCTGATAAAAAGAATCGTGTATCTATTATCGATCTAAAGAAAGAAGATACTTCTAACCATGAAAACTATTTAGATACATATACTATCCAAACTGAAGATAGATTTGGTACTAGATCTAAATTAGTAATCGATATCCCTAAGTTTATCGATGGTCGTTATATGATGCTTCGTGGTAATACTAAAATTCTTAATGGTCAATTAGTATTAATGCCTATCATCAAGACAGAAGAAGACGTAGTTCAAATCGTAACTAACTATAACAAAATCTTCATCTATCGTATGAATCCATCTAATGGTACTAAGAGTACTCCAATGGTAGATAGATTGACTAAATCTCTTAAGAACTATAAGGGTTCTAATATTACAGTACTTAATGGTGATAATAGTTTCATCTGCTCTAAATATGATTTACCGATTGAATATAGAGACTTGGCTGGTTTGTATACTAGTTATACTCTTAAAGATGGTTCTTATATCACATTTGATATGGATAATGCTCTTAGAGATTTAAAACCTAAATTAAAGGGTGATAAAAATTATAATAGTAAGATTCATTATATTATCGGTTATGATAAACCGGCTAATAAAGTTATTTATTGCACTGGTAATGAAGTAGCTAAAACTATTGCTAATTTCTTATCCGAAAAAGATAAAGCGTTTGGTGAAATATTCAGTTCTTCTAAAGCATCTAACTCTTTAGGTTATTCTGATGCTTCTATCTTGAATACAAGACTTCCATTGATTGTAGTAGCTTGTTTTGCTGAAGGTTTAACTTCTGTATTATCTAAAGCTAAAATCAAATGGGAATTCACAGAGAAACGACCTGAAAATACAGATGATAACTCTGTAGTTAAATTCAAAGATGGTTACTTGGTATATGAAAATACAACTCCTGAAGTTTCTCTTCTTATGAGTGGTTTATATAAAGTAGCCACAGATGAATTTGAATTCAACGAAATGGACGAATATAGTACTTGGTTGGATATTCTAGAAGATTTCGGTGCTAGATTCAAAGCCGATGGTTTAGCTAACTTCTATGATTGTTTATTCGATCCAATCACTGTGGATATTTGTAAGAAATACAAATTACCATATGATTACGTTGGTGCTTTAATCTATGCTAATAATCTATTAGCCGATACTAACTACAATACACATACAGATATTACTGGTAACCGTGTACGTACAAACGAATTAGTTGCAGCATATTTATATAAAGCTATTTCTAAAGCTTATGGTGATTATGCTAATACAGTTCGTCACAGAGGTAAAGGTGCTAAGTTATCTATTAAACAATCCGCTGTAGTAGATGAAATTCTATTAGACCCAGGTTGTTCTGACTTATCTGTGTTGAATCCTTTGCTTGAAGCTGAAGCAGCTTCTACATTATCATTCAAAGGTTTATCTGGTATGAACTCTGAACGTTCTTACAAACTAGATAAACGTATTTATGATAAATCTATGCTTGGTGTTATTGGTGTATCTACTGGTTTCTCTGCTAATACTGGTATTAATCGCCAAAGCTCTATTAATGCTTCCGTATCGGATACTCGTGGTACTATCAAACCTAAATCTGAAAAAGAATTAGGTACTCTTGATACTCTTACTCCTTATGAAGCATTAGCTCCATATGCTACAACTCATGATGATCCAATCCGTACAGCAATGGGTTATATCCAAACAGCTAAGCATCAAATGAGAGTTAAAGAATCTTCTCCTAACTTATTGACTTATGGTATGGATGAAGCTTTACCTTATATGACTTCTAATATATTCTCTCATAAGTTTAAAGGTAAGAGAGGTAAAGTATTAGATGTAAAAGAAGGAGAATTCTTAGTATATAAAGACCTTGATACTAAACAAGTTCACATGCTTTCTTTGAAAGATGAAGTACTTAAGAACTCCGATGGTGGTTTCTATGTAACTGTACAATTAGTACCTAAAGTTAAGAAAGGCCAATCTCTTAAGTATAATGACATCTTAGCTTATGACCCTCAATCTTTCTCTAAATCTAATGCTACTACTAAAGAAGCAGATCAAATTGCTTATAATATTGGTACATTGGCTAAAGTAGCTATCATGTGTACAGATGAAGCATATGAAGATAGTTCTATTATCTCAGATAGATTATCTGAAGCTATGACTAGCTACTACTGCGTTCAAAAAGCTAAGTCATTTAAAGCTAACACTAACGTTTATAATATCGTAAAACCTGGTCAACCAATTAAAGAAGGTGATTCTTTAATTGTATTCCAAAATGCTTTCGATGATGACAATGCTAATAAACTCCTAGCTAAGTTAGCTGATGATGATACAGAATTAATTAATGATTTTGGTCGTATCAAAATTGCTTCTAAGATCTCTGGTGTGGTACAAGACGTTAAGATTTATCGTACTTGTGAAATCTCTGATCTTTCTCCATCTTTGAAAAAGATTGTTACTGAATACGAAAAAGGTATCAAGGAACGTAATAAACTAGCAAAACAATATGGAGTTAGTGAAGGTGAAATTAAAGCTACATCTGAGCCTGACTACAAGCTAGAACAAAACGGTAAGCTCAAAGCTACCGAAAATGGCGTTTTGATCGAGTTCTATCTTAAAGCTGAAGATAAAATGGGTGTGGGTGATAAACTCACTTACAATACTGCAATCAAAGGCGTAATCAAGGATTTATTCCCTAAAGGTGATGAACCTACTAGTGAATATAGACCTGATGAAAAGATTGATGCTTTATTAGCAACTGCCTCTGTAACTGCTCGTATGACATCTTCAGTTATCTCTAGTGGTATTATGAATAAAATCATGATAGAAACAGCTAGACAATGTAAAGATATACTTGGCATCAAATGGGATTACTTAGGTAAAAACAAAAAATAAACGAAAGAATATGGAGTACCCAATATTGGGTACTCCTATATCTTTTCAAAAAAAAATAAAAGCTAGATAATATGAATATACTCTTCAGTAGGATACTCTATTAAAATCTTATAGTCATGCAGATTTAAAAAATACATAAACGGAGATTATTGTTTGATTGCAAACGTCACAGATATTCAAAAGACCGTTTAATAATAAATAGAGTATAGTAATATATGGATGAATATTACTAGGAAAAAGACCTGAAGAGTATATTCATACCATCTAACGATGGTATTCAAAATTTAAGTTACATGATTAACCACCACAAATAAGTTTAGGGAGTGTATTTTGTGTGTTTTGTTTATTTTAGGGAATTTTGTATATTTAACTATGGCGTTAAATATATCGTGATAAGAATAAGAATTTTTCTGTGAGAGAAGTCAGTTAGTTATTTCGGGGAGAGTAACTGAAATAACTATTTTGAAAAAATTATTATCTTTAAACAAGGATTGTATTATTTGTGTTTAATATTGGGGTTTCTAAAATCCAGGCGGATGGGAATAGAGTGTCTGGATAATAAATATGAGTGTTAGATGTTTCCTTCTTATCTGTGGTGGTTAATCATATAACTTAATTAAAATAATAAAATAAATAAGTTGATAGAGAGATAATATGTTACCGTTTGCATTGTGTGTATTTTATTTATTTTAAAAGGATTTATGAAATAAAATGAATTATTTATCTCTCTATCACTTAAATATTATACAACTCAAATATTTTTTACTCGTTCGAAAATTGAGCTATACTATCTCGA
>OGGI01000388.1_pt1 | contig 46589 bp, 42 predicted proteins | sample 1571051 | NCBI WGS metagenome assembly OGGI01 (sample SAMEA2582075, study PRJEB24529) | metagenome | biome: Human gut stool | place: China | collected 2011 | reverse complement strand
TGCGCAACCCGTCTTACAGCCATGAGCTGGACTTTATCAAAAAGCAGATCGGCATCTCGGCCATCATCAACCCCGAAATGGCAGCGGCAAAGGAAATTTCCCATCTGCTGCGCTTCCCGGGCGCAAGCAAGATCGATACCTTCGCGGGCGGACGTGTGCGGCTCATCAAGTTTGCGCTGACCGAACAGCAGGGGCTGGACGGCGTGGCCATCCGTGAGATCCCCGCCCGCCTCAAGAGCGACATTCTGGTCTGCGCGGTGGAGCGTGACGGCGGGGTCATCATCCCCAACGGTAACTTTGTGCTGCAGAACGGCGACCAGGTCACCTTCCTCGCCACGCAGGAGAAGGCCCACGAGTTCTTCCAGCGTATCAATATGCCGGTGCGGCCGGTGCGCAACGCCCTCATCGTGGGCGGCGGTGCCATCGCCTATTACCTGAGCCAGGAGCTGCTGGAAAATCACGTCCGCGTCCGCATCGTCGAGCGGGACCCGGCCCGCTGCAATGTTCTGGCCGAGTCCCTGCCTGAGGCACAGATACTGAACGAGGACGGCTCCAACCGCGACTTCCTGCTCTCGGAAGGTCTGGAATCCACCGAAGCCTTCGTGGCTCTGACCAACATCGACGAAGAAAACGTGCTGCTGACCCTGTTTGCGAAAAAGCACTCCAAGGGCAAGCTGGTCACGAAGATCAACCGCCTCGAGTTCGACGATATTCTGGCCGGGCTCGATTTGGGCAGCATCGTCTACCCCAAGTACATGACCTGCGATTACATCGTGCAGTACGTCCGTGCCCTGCAGAACGAGGCCGGCAACAACATCAAGACCCTTTACCGCATCCTCGATGACCGCGTGGAAGCGCTGGAATTCACTGTCCATGAGGAGAGTCGGGCTACCGGCGTGCCGCTGAGCCAGCTGCATCTGAAAAAGAATCTGCTGCTCTGCTGCATCACCCGCGGCGACCATATCCTCATCCCTCGCGGCGGCGACCAGATCCAGGTGGGCGACAACGTCATCGTCGTCACGCTGGAACACGGCCTGCATGACCTGCGGGACATCGTGGAAGAGTAACGGGGGACAGGACGTATGAATTATGCGATCGTCTTTCGTCTGCTGGGCTACATCCTGATGATAGAGGGTACACTGCTGCTGCTCCCGGCGGTGACGAGCCTCATCTACGCCGAGTGGGCCGTCATGGGCGTGTTCCTGCTGACGGCGGCCATCAGTGCGGTGCTGGGCTTTGCCCTGCGGACCATCAAGCCCCGCAGCAAGGTGTTCTATATGCGGGAGGGCTTTGCGGCCACCGCCCTGAGCTGGATCACCATCAGTATCATGGGTGCAGTGCCGTTCGTCCTCACCGGCTGCATCCCGAATCCCGTGGACGCCATGTTTGAGACCGTTTCGGGCTTCACCACCACCGGTGCCAGCATCCTGCCCGGTGTGGAGGGCCTGCCCAACGGCATCCTGTTCTGGCGCAGCTTCACCCATTGGATCGGCGGCATGGGCGTTCTGGTGTTCCTGCTCTCCCTGCTGCCCCTGACCGGCGGCTCCCACGTCAACCTGATGAAGGCGGAAAGCCCCGGCCCGCAGGTGGACAAGCTGGTGCCGAAGGTGCAGTCTACGGCCAAGATCCTGTACGGCATCTATTTCGCGCTCACGGTGGTGGAGTTCTGCTTCCTGCTGGCGGGCGGAATGAATGTGTTCAACTCTCTGCTCACGGCCTTTGGCACGGCGGGTACTGGCGGCTTCGGCTTCAAGAACGACAGCTTTGCCAGCTTCTCGCCCTACATCCAGTGGGTCGTGACCGTCTTTATGATCCTCTTCGGCGTCAACTTCAACGCGTATTTCCTGCTGCTGCTGCGCCGGTTCCGCCGCGCAGCGTCCAGCGAGGAAGTCCGCGCCTATTTCGCCATCATTCTGGCGGCGGTGGCCGTCATCACGGTGAACATCCGCAGCCTCTACGGCACCTTCGGCGAGGCGCTGCGCCATGCGGCCTTCCAGGTCGGCTCCATCATTACCACCACCGGCTTTTCCAGCTGTGATTTCGACCTTTGGCCCACGCTGGCAAAAGAGGTGCTGGTGCTGCTGATGTTCGTGGGTGCCTGCGCGGGCAGCACTGGCGGCGGCATCAAAGTCAGCCGCTTCCTCCTGCTGGGCAAGACGCTGGGCAAGGAGCTGAAACAGGCCCTCCACCCGCAGGTGGTAGCCCCTGTCCGGATGGACGGCAAGCTGGTCAATCATGAGACCATCCGCACCACCAACGTCTTTGTGGCGGCCTACATCTTCATCTTTGCGGCGAGTTTCATGCTTGTCAGTCTGGACGGCTTTGACATGGTGACGAACTTCACCTCCATCGCCGCCACCCTGAATAACATCGGCCCCGGCCTCAATCAGGTGGGTCCCATGATGAACTTCGGGGCCTACTCCAACTTCGCAAAGCTGGTGCTCATCTTCGATATGCTGGCCGGTCGTCTGGAAATTTTCCCGATGCTGGTGCTCTTCCTGCCCGATACGTGGAGAAGATTCTAAAAGTTTTATAACGCAAAAGATCCCCCGGTCCAGCCGGGGGATCTTTTTTATATCAGAACGTCAGATCGACCTTTTCCTGCGCACGGTATTGCAGAGCCTCGAGCAGCGAATCCTCGTCGAGGAGGCGCTTGCCGGAGAGGTCGGCAATGGTGCGGGCCACCCGGAGGATGCGGTCGTGGGCGCGGGCCGAAAGGCCCAGCGTCTCGTAGGAGACCCGCAGGAGCTGTTCAGCAGCGGGGGTCATCCGGCAGATGCGCCGCACCTGCCCGGCGGTGAGCTGGGCGTTGCAGCGCACATCCTCGTAGCCGGGAGCAGCGTACCGCTGGGCCTGGATGGCCCGGGCAGCAAGGACCTGTTTCCGCAGCTCGGCGCTGCTCTCGGAAGGGGCAGCGCCATGCAGTTCATCGAAGGCCACCGGGTCCATCTCGACGCAGAGGTCGATGCGGTCCAGCAGCGGGCCGGACACCCGGCTGCGGTACTGCCGCACCGCGCTGGGCGAACAGGTGCAGGCCCGGGTAGGGTGGCCGTAGTAGCCGCATTTGCAGGGGTTCATGGCGGCGACGAGCTGGAAGCGGCTGGGATAAGTGGCGCTTCCGGCGGCTCGGCTGACCGTGATGCAGCCGTCCTCGAGGGGCTGGCGCAGCACTTCGAGGCTCTCACGGGAGAACTCGGGCAGTTCGTCGAGGAAGAGGACGCCGCAGTTGGCCAGACTGCACTCGCCGGGGCGGAACTGCGCCCCGCCGCCCGCCAGCGCAGCCGAACTGGCCGAGTGGTGGGGGCTGCGGAAAGGCCGTGCCGTCACGAGGCCCCGGCCTGCGGGCATCTGCCCGGCGATGGAATAAATTTTCGTCGTCTCCACGGCTTCTTCCCGGGTCAGGGGTGGCAGGATGCCGGGCAGGCGGCGGGCCAGCATGGATTTGCCGGTGCCGGGAGCACCGACGAGCAGGACGTTGTGTCCGCCCGCAGCCGCGATGACCATCGCCCGGCGGGCCAGCGGCTGGCCGCAGACGTCAGCGAAATCGGGAACGTGGTTCCACGCATCGGCAGGGTCGAAAGGGACAGGCATCGTAGGCAGGATGGGCTGGACGCCCCGCAGTGCGTCCACGACCTGACGGGCCGTTGCGGCAGGGTATACCTGCATCTCGCTACCGCAGGCTTCAGCGGCTTCGGCAGCGTTCTCGGCAGGGACATAGAGCGCCCGCACACCGCTGGCGGCAGCCTCCAGCGCCATGGGCAGGACGCCGGACACCGGGCGGAGACTGCCGTCCAGTGCCAGCTCCCCCAGAAAGGCCGTGTCCTTCGGCGGCGGCTCCAGCTGCCCGGAAGCGGCCAGCACCGCCAGCAGCAGGGGCAGGTCATACACCGGGCCGGTCTTGCGGACGTCGGCGGGAGCAAGGTTGATGGTGATGCGGCGGTCAGGCCACTTGAAGCCCAGATTTTTCAGGGCTGCGTGGACGCGGTCGCCGCTCTCCCGGACGGCGGAGTCCGGCAGGCCGACGATGGAGAGGGCGGGCATCCCGCCCGAGATGTCAGCCTCGACTTCCACGGGGAAGCCGTTGAGGCCCTTGAGGCCGAAGCTCTTGAGGACTGCGTACATGGGCGCTCCTTTCTGCCCGATAGGGCGGCAGAAACCATCCATAAAAGGGAATAATGGATTTTTACGATGATTCGAAATTTATTCTAAGATAAGAGACAAAATGAATGAAATGGTTGACTAAAAACTGACTAAGAAATGGTAAAGATAGGGCGCAGATGCCCAAGTTCGACACAATTTTCTGTTTGAATCTATTATATTAGAGGGCATGTGAGATGTCAACGAAACGCGGGCTGTCTGCGATTGGAGGAAGAATCTTATGGTTGCGAAAGAGTACTGCTGTTACACCAGGCCCTATTCCAGTATCGAAGGCTTTCAAATTGCACACACGCTGTACTACAGCGCAAGCGTAGAGGAAGAGGGAGTTGTATTGGCAGTGCGGCGGCAGCAGGGAGAAGAGTGTATCACGGAGCAGGTCATCTGCCCGGTGGGCGACTTCGGGCGGCTGATGTCCCTGATGCGGTATCTGTGCGAAAATGGAGTAGGGCTGGGCCACTGGCTGGATGTACTGGACGACGCAGGGCAGGTGTACTGGCCCTGCACGGCTGCAAATGGGCAGCAGGAGAGCGGAAAGCCTGCACGATTTGTGGCATTTGCTGGTTTTGAGGGGGAAAACTTGGTACATAATCCTGAATTGACACAAAGCATATAAAAGCTTATATTATAAGTAGACTTGGATGAATTTGTCCATTATGGTCAAAAATTATAAAGGTAAGGTGTGCAATATGTATCAGGATGAGTATAAGCGCTGGCTGGCAGCGGATCTGGAGGACGCAGATCTGAAGCCGGAGCTGGCCAAGGTCGAGGGAAACGACGACGAGATCAAGGACCGCTTTGCCGTTGCACTGAAGTTCGGTACCGCCGGCCTGCGCGGCGTGCTGGGCGCTGGCACCAACCGCATGAACATCTACGTCGTGCGTCAGGCCACCCAGGGTCTGGCAAACTGGGTCAAGACCCAGGGCGGCAGCCAGACCGTGGCCATCAGCTATGACAGCCGCCTGAAGAGCGACATCTTTGCCAAGACTGCCGCCGGCGTTCTGGCCGCAAACGGCATCAAGGTGCGCATTTATGATGCTCTGATGCCTGTCCCGGCCCTGAGCTTTGCCACCCGTTACTATGAGTGCAATGCGGGCATCATGGTCACCGCTTCTCATAACCCCGCCAAGTACAACGGCTACAAGGCCTACGGCCCCGACGGCTGCCAGATGACCGATGACGCTGCCGCCATCGTCTATGACGAGATCCAGAAGACCGATGTCCTGACCGGCGCAAAGTACATCTCCTTTGCCGAAGGCGTCGAGCAGGGCCTCATCCGCTTTGTGGGCGACGACTGCAAGAACGCCCTCTACGCCGCCATTGAGGCACGTCAGGTGCGCCCGGGCCTGTGCAAGACCGCCGGCCTGAAGCTGGTCTACAGCCCGCTGAACGGTTCTGGTCTGGTGCCGGTCACCCACGTTCTGAACGACATGGGCATCACCGACATCACCATCGTGCCGGAGCAGGAGTACCCCAACGGCTACTTCACCACCTGCTCCTACCCCAACCCTGAGATCTTCGAGGCTCTGAAGCTGGGCCTCGACCTTGCCACCAAGACCGGCGCCGACCTGATGCTGGCCACCGACCCCGACGCTGACCGCGTGGGTATCGCCATGAAGTGTCCGGACGGCAGCTATGAGCTGGTCTCCGGCAACGAGATGGGCGCTCTGCTGCTGGATTACATCTGCGCTGGCCGCATCGAGAAGGGTACCATGCCCAAGAACCCCGTCGCCGTCAAGTCCATCGTCTCCACCCCGCTGGCCGATGCCATCGCCGCCCACTACGGTGTTGAGATGCGCAGCGTGCTGACCGGCTTCAAGTGGATCGGCGACCAGATCGCAAATCTGGAAGCTGCCGGTGAAGTGGACCGCTTCATCTTCGGCTTCGAGGAGAGCTACGGCTATCTGGCCGGTCCTTATGTCCGTGACAAGGATGCCGTCATCGGCTCCATGCTCATCTGCGAAATGGCCGCTTACTACCGCAGCATCGGTTCCTCCATCAAGGAGCGTCTGGAAGAGATCTACAAGGAATATGGCCGCTACCTGAACAAGGTGGACAGCTTCGAGTTCCCCGGCCTGACCGGCATGGAGAAGATGGCCTCCATCATGCAGAAGCTGCGTGACGAGCCCCTCACCGAGCTGGCCGGCCACAAGGTGGTCAAGGTCACCGACTACAAGAAGCCCGAAGAGACCGGCCTGCCCGCCGCAAACGTCCTCATCTACACTCTGGACAACGGCGCTACCGTGGTCGTCCGTCCCTCCGGCACTGAGCCGAAGATCAAGACCTACTTCACCACTCTGGGCAAGGACTTGGCCGAGGCTCAGGCTCAGAAGGATGCTCTGGCAGCTGCCATCGAGCCCATCCTCGCATAACGCAGAAATTTCATAAAAAATTTATGCCCCCGTACAGCGCCAAAAGTGCTGCACGGGGGCATTTTTGATGGGCGCGGGCAGTTGCAGTTTGTGGGTGGATACGCTATAATATTCAATGAATAATAATACGCTCTGTGCAGTGCGGCGCAGGGCAGGAATAAAATGGGGCAGGTGTAAGAAATTGGAATGTCGTGTGACGGCAGTCCTGGTGGCGGCTGGTTCTTCCACCCGGATGGGATTTGATAAACTGAGCTTCGATCTGGGCGGTGAGACTGTCCTGGAGCGGAGCGTCCGGGCCTTTGATGAGTGTCCGGAGGTGGACGAGCTGGTGATCGTGACCGGCGCGTCCGGTGAGAATGCCCAGCGGGCTGCTGCCCGCTGCAAAAAGCCGGTGCGGCTGGTGAAGGGCGGCTCGACCCGCGCCGAGAGCGCCCGCAGCGGCGTGGCTGCTGCCCACGGCAAACTGGTGGCCGTCCACGACGCGGCCCGGCCCTTCGTGAGCCAGAGCGTTATCGCCGATACGATAGCGGCCGCTGCCCGCTGCGGTGCCGCCGCCCCTGCGGTGCCGGTGAAGGACACCATCAAGCAGGCGAAGGGCGGAAACGGCAAGACTGTGCCGGAAGGCTGCATGGTGGAGAACACCCCCGACCGCAGCACCCTTTATGCGGTGCAGACGCCCCAGTGCTTCGACCGGGCCGCCTATCTGGAGGCGCTGGATGAACTGGACGAGGCCAGCGCCCGCCTCGTCACCGACGACTGCAGCCTGTTCGAGCTGACGGGCCGTCCGGTGGAGCTGGTACAGGGCGACTACGCAAACATCAAGATAACCACCCGGGAGGATCTGCCCCGGGCAGAGAACGGAGGAAAGAAAATGCGCATTGGTCATGGTTACGACGTCCACCGTCTGGTGGAGGGCCGCAAGCTCATCCTGGGCGGCGTGGAAGTGCCGTATGAAAAGGGTCTGCTGGGCCACTCGGACGCCGACGTGCTGGCCCACGCGGTCATGGACGCCGTGCTGGGCGCAGCGGCGCTGGGCGACATCGGCCAGCACTTCCCCGATACGGCGGAAGAGTACGCCGGGGCCGACAGTCTCATGCTGGCCCGCCGTGTGGCAGAAATCATGACCGAGCACGGCTGGCGCATCGAGAACATCGACGCCACCATCCTCTGCCAGCGCCCGAAGCTGGCCCCCCACATCCCGGCCATGCGGGCAAAGCTGGCCGAGGCTTTCGGGATGCCGGTGGACGCCGTGAGCGTCAAAGCCACCACCGAGGAGCATCTGGGCTTTACCGGCGAGGGGCTGGGCATCGCGGCCCACGCCGTCGCCCTCATCGAAGCAGTGTGAACGGGAGAATGTGACCCATGACTCTGAACTCTATCGTAGCAAACTTCCAGACCTTTAAGCTGGTAGACCTGCTGGACATCCTCATCATCGCGTTCCTCATCTACCAGCTGCTGGGCTTCGTCAACCGCACCCGCGCCGGCCAGCTGGCCAAGGGCGCGCTCATCGTCATGGCGGTCTATCTGGTGGCGAACATCCTGAATATGCGCACCGTCACCTGGCTGCTCAACTCGCTGCTGCAAGTCGGTCTGCTGACGCTGGTGGTGCTGTTCCAGCCCGAGATACGGCGTGCGCTGGAGCGGATGGGCCAGACCGACCAGTGGGCCTATCGCTTCTTCAATAAAAACCGCTACAACGACACCAGCCTCAAGGGCGCGTGGCGCAGCGCCATCATCGCCATCTGCGACGCGGCAGAGCGCTTTTCGGAGACCAAGACCGGCGCGCTCATCGTGCTGGAACGGAACACCAACCTTTCTGAGATCGTCCGCACCGGCACGCCCGTGAACAGCGCAGTCAACCTCGAGGTGCTGGGTACCATCTTCTACGAGGGTACCCCCCTCCACGACGGCGCAGCCATCATCGAGGATGGCCGTATCAAGGCCGCAGGCTGTGTGCTGCCCCTTTCCAACAACCTGGACCTGGGCAAGGACATGGGTACCCGCCACCGCGCCTGCCTCGGCATCGCCGAGAACTCCGACGCCATCGCCATCGTGGTCAGCGAGGAGACGGGCATCATCTCGATGGCGAAAAACGGTGTACTCATGCGCCACTTTGACCGTCAGACCCTTTACACCCGGCTGGTGGATGAGATGATACCCAAGGAGACCGCCAGCGAGAAGAGCGCTGCCGAGGGCTGGAAGGCCCGGGGCAAGCGCCTGCTGAACTGGGTGAACAACAAGGAGGAGGATGAGCAGCAATGAGCACTGAGCAGAACAACGGCAAGCCTGCCGTACCCCCCAAGCGCAATCTGCTGAACGACCGCCGCATCCGGCTCCTGCTTTCTTTGCTGGGTGCAGTCATCGCGTGGATGGCTGTCACCATCGTCGTGCAGCCCGGCACCACCACCACCATCTATAATGTTCCGGTGGACTTCACCTATGATTCGGCTGCCTACACTTCCCGGGGCCTGAGCATCGTCAATGCAGAGGAAAAAACGGTCAACCTGAAACTTTCCGGCGACGGCTACACCATCGGCAGCCTGTCGGCCAACGACTTTGTCGTCTACCCCGACTGGTCCAGCGTCCGCGACAGCGGCGAAAAGAGCCTGCGCCTTCAGGTGCGGAGCCAGAGCACCCTGCTCACCGGTGTGTCCGTCTCCATCGACGGCGACAACACCGTGGACGTGGTGTTCGATGTAGTGGAAGAAAAGACCCTGCCCATCCAGGTGACGACGAATTACCTGAAGATAGCAGACGGCTATATCCTCTACGGCACCGACATCTCGAAGGAGACGGTGACTCTCTCCGGACCCAGCACCGAGCTGAGCAAGGTGGAGACCTGCACTGCCGAGGTGACCTACAACGGCGAGCTGACCAGCCCCGTCACTCTGGACACCAGCCTGCGTTTTTACACCCGCAGCGGCAGGGAGGTGGAATTTGAGTATACTACTCTGGAAACGGACAGCGTCGAGGTCACGCTGCAGGTGTATAAGCTGGCCACCCTGCCGGTGGAAGTCAGCTTTATCAACGCGCCCCGCGACTTTGACCCCTCGGTGCTGGTCTACTCCCTGAGCAAAAAGACCCTCAATGTGGCCGGCCCGGAGTCCCAGATCGACCGTCTGTCCACCCTGTCGGTGGGTACCATCGACCTTTCCACCTTTGCACTGGATAAGGTGTACGAAATGCCCATCGAACTGCCCAGCGGTATCCGTCTGCTGGACAACATCTCCACCATCACGGTCAGCTTCGACAGCTCCCGTCTGGAAACCAAGACCATGAACCTGCCCGCCAGCTGTGTGCAGGTCATGAACCTGCCCTCCACCTACACCCTGACCGTGGAGACGGAGCGGCTGATGAACGTCACCCTCTGCGGCCCGGCCGGTTCGCTGGAAGCACTCAATCCGGAACAGGTGGTCATTGAGATCGACGCCGACGACTTCTATGTCGCCATCGGCCAGCAGAACATCGCCTGCCGCCTCTATGTGCCGGCCAACGACAAAATTTTTGCGCTGGGCAGCTATGTGGTGCAGTGCAAGATAGAAAGTAACTGAGTATATGATCCTGATCCATGATATTCGCCTGCCCCTCTCCGCCGGGGAGCCGCAGGCCTACGAAAAAGCCCTCCGCCTCGCCCGCATCCCCCGGGGAAAGGTGAGCCATCTGGGCATCGCCCGGCTCTCGGTGGACGCCCGCCACGGCCAGCCCAAGCTGGTGTACACCGTGGCCGTGACTCTGAAAGAGGAGGGGGAAGAGGCCGCCTATGCGGGTGCTTCCCGCAGCGTTACCGTCCGGGGCAAGACCGATCTCTTGGTGCAGAACGGCACTCTGCCGCTGACGCACCGGCCTGTGGTCTGCGGCCTCGGCCCGGCGGGCCTCTTTGCGGCGCTGCTGCTGGCCCGTCAGGGCTACCGGCCCATCGTGCTGGAACGCGGCCCGGCGCTGGACGAGCGCGTCAAGGCCGTGGAGCATTTCTCCACCACCGGTGAGCTGGACGAAAACGCCAACATCCAGTTCGGCGAGGGCGGCGCCGGCACCTTCTCGGACGGCAAGCTCACCACCCGCATCGGCGACGAGCTCTGCGGCTTCGTGACCGAAGTGTTCCTCGAGCACGGCGCGCCCAAGGAGATCGCCTGGCAGCAGAAGCCCCATGTCGGCACCGACCTGCTGCGGGGCGTCATCACTTCGATCCGAAAAGAGATCGAGTCGCTGGGCGGGGAAGTCCACTTCAACACAGCCCTCACCGGCTTCGAGCGGCGGGACGGCCAGCTCGTCGGTATCCAGACCACGGACGGTGCGTTCCCCTGTGAGGCGCTGGTGTTCGCGGTGGGCCACTCGGCCCGCGACACCTTCGGGATGCTGATGGACAGCGGCCTCGTGCTGGAGTGCAAGCCCTTCAGCGTCGGCTTCCGGGCAGAGCATCTCCAATCGGAGATCGAAAAGAGCCTCTACCACGAGGCGGCGGGCCATCCGGCCCTGCCGCGCGGCGAATATCAGCTTTCGCAGCACGTTGAAAAACGGTGCGTTTATACGTTCTGTATGTGTCCGGGCGGCCAGGTGGTGGCTTCGGCCAGCGAAAAGGGACGCGTCGTGACCAACGGCATGAGCTACCACGCCCGCAGCGGCAGGAATGCCAACGCGGCCGTGGTGGTCAGCGTGGGCGGTAAAGACTTCGGCAACGACCCCCGGAAGGCCATCGCCTTCCAGCGGGAGCTGGAAGCCCGGGCCTATGCGGCAGGCCGTCCCGGCGGAGAGTATGCTGCCCCGGCGGAGAACATCCAGAGCTTTTTGGAGGGCAGGGGCCGGCTGAACATTGGCCGCGTCCAGCCCACCTATGACCGGGGCGTCGTCGCTGCGGACCTCGGCGCGTTGCTGCCGACCGAACTGACCGACACCCTGCGGGCCGGTCTGCGGGCTTACGAGCGGAAAATTGCGGGTTACACCGCCCCCGAGGCCATTCTGACCGGCCTCGAGACCCGTACCAGCAGCCCGGTGCGGCTGAAACGGGAAGAAAATTTTGAATGCGCCCAGCTGGCAGGATTGTATCCCTGCGGCGAGGGTGCCGGATATGCGGGCGGCATCATGAGTGCCGCCGTCGATGGCCTGCGGGTGGCCCGCGCCATCATCAGCCGGTACAGCCCGGCAGAAGGGTGAGAAGTTGAATGACTGATCGTGAAAACGATTTTAACCGCACGGCGAAGGACAGCGAAGGCCGTAAGGTGCAGCAGGAGCTGGAACGCCAGCTCCGCGAGCTGGGCGACACCATGTCCGACTCCTTCCGCCACGGCTTTGAGGGCCGGGGCGAGGAGATCGGCGACCGTGTGTGGGATGTGGGCCGCGCCGCAGTGAACGCCGCCGGTTATGGCATCTCGGAGGCAGGCCGGGCCTTTCAGGCCGGAAAACAGGAGTACCAGAAGCGGGCCGAGGAGGCCAGAAGCAGCGCCAGCGCCAGCGGGATGACCGACTGGGCGCGCAATTTCTTTGCGAAGAAGCCGGAACCGACGGCCATCGAGAATATCCGCACCAGCGCCAAAAAACGCCACAGCGCAGGCGTCGCCATGCTGGCGACCGGCATCACCTTCGCCGTCATCTTCGGCATCACAGCCATCGCCTGCTTTGGCACGGCGGGGGCGTTCACGTCCGGCGGCGTGATGGTGGTCGATGAGCTGGTGCTGGGAGCAGCCGCCGCCGAAACCGCGGATACGTTCCTCAGCGCTATCGGCGATCTCGCACTGGGTGCTATCGCGGTGACGGGGTGGTGCTCTGCCGCTGTGACCGCTGTGTTCGGCTGGCTGACCGCAGCGGGCGCGTCCCGTATGAAGGCCGCCAAGACCCTGGAGCTCTACGCCGATACCGCCGAGGGCTTCGACTGGCACAAGGGCCTGTCCCTCTCCATGCTGGCCGATCTGACGCATAAAAAGAAGACCAAGGCTCTCAAGACGCTGCGGAAATTCATCCACAAGGGCTGGCTCAGTGCCTGGCTGGACGAGAAAAACGACAAGCTCTACCTGACGGCAGAGGACTACCGCGCCGCACAGGAAAATCAGCCCCAGCCCGAACCGGAAAAAGCGCCGGAACAGGCCGGAGAAGTCCCTCTGAACCTCGAGACGACCCGCCGCTTTGCGCAGGTGCTCGAGAAGGAGCAGGAACTCATGGAGGATGAGCGGGCTGTGGAGGAGCTGCAGCATATGCAGAAGACCACCGAGTCCATCTGTGCCTGGCTGGAAGCCCACCCCGAGAGCCTGCCCAAGGCCCGCCGCTTTGCGGAATACTATATCCCCACCACCCTCAAGCTCCTGCATACCTACAACGACGTGCAGAGCCAGCAGGGCGAGAATGCGGAGGCCATCCGCCGGGATATTGCGGGCATCCTGCACACCTTGAATCAGGCTTATGATAACCTCTACGATAAGCTTTTGTCGGACGTGGCGCTGGACGTTTCCAGCGAGATCGCTGCGCTGCAGGGGATGCTGGCGAACGATGGTCTGGCCGGGGAGGGATTGCGATGACCTACCGGGCCTGGAACACCAAGACCGTTGACCGCGCCGCCCTGAAAGAGCTGACAGCGGCTATCGCCCAGCAGAACACCGAAGAGCTGGAATACCAGAACATGGACGAAGAGTGGAGCGAGGAAAAGTACCGCTCTGTCCTCGCGGCCCAGCAGAAAGAAGCCGGCCTGCTGGCCGGCATCCTCGCTGCCCGGGGCATCACCGACCCCGCCGAGGCGCTGACCCTTCTGGCGGGCGAAGAAGAGCTGAGCGACCCCATGCTCCTGACCGACATGGATAAAGCCTGTGAGCGCATCCTGCGGGCCATCGACGAAGGGGAGACGATCGTCGTCTTCGGCGACTACGACGTGGACGGTGTGACCGCCACGGCCCTGCTCTATCAGCACCTGAAAGGGATGGGTGCCGCCGTCAAGTGTATGCTGCCCAGCCGGGAGGGCGACGGCTACGGCCTCTCGAAGAACGCTATCCAGTCGATTTACGATAAGGGCTGCCGTCTCATCGTCACGGTGGACAATGGCATCTCTGCCGTAGAGGAAGCCGCATTCGCGGCCAGCCTCGGCATCGACCTCATCATCACAGACCACCATCTGCCCCACGACACCCTGCCCCAGGCAGTGGCCATCGTGGACCCCCGCCGTGCCGACGACCACAGCCCCTTCAAGGGCCTGTGCGGCGCGGGCGTGGCCTTCAAGCTCTGCGCCGCGCTGGATGGCTGCCCGCCGGAAGAGATGCTGGAATACTGCGGCGACCTCGCCGCTGTTGGCACCGTGGCCGACGTCATGCCCCTGACAGGGGAAAACCGCACCATCGTCAAAGCCGGTCTGCGCCAGCTGCAAAATACGGACAGACCCGGCTTCTGCGCCCTTTTGGAAGAAGTGGGCCTTGCAGGCAAGCCGGTGACGGCAGAGAACATCAGCTACGCCATCGCGCCCCGCCTTAATGCGGCGGGCCGGATGGACAGCGCCGTGACCGCTTTGCAGCTGGTGCTCTGCGAGGACGAAGACCGGGCGGTCGAACTGGCTCATAAGCTGAGCGACATCAACATCCAGCGGCAGGAGACGGAGATGGAGATCGTCAAAGCAGCGCAGGAACTGCTGGACGCTGAACCGGAACGCCTCGAAGACCGGGTCATCCTGCTCTGGGGCAGAGACTGGCACCCCGGCGTCATCGGCATCGTGGCCTCCCGCCTTGTGGAAAAGACCGGACGCCCGGTCATCGTGGTGTCGGTAGATGAGCACGGCGAGGGCAAGGGCAGCGGCCGCAGCGTGCAAGGCTTCAACCTGCACGAGTGCATCGCCTCCTGCGCCGACATCCTGCTCCGCTTCGGCGGCCACGCCATGGCAGCGGGCCTCTCGGTGCGGGAAGAGGATCTGCAGACGCTCCGCCAGCGGCTCAACGACTGGGCGGCCCGGGAGTGTCCCGTGCTGCGCACCCCGCCGCTGGAATGCGATCTGTCCGTCCACCTCGACCGCCTGACGGTGGAGAGCGTCCGCCGCCTCGACCAGCTGGCACCCTACGGTGCCGACAACCCCAGCCCGGTCTTCGTGCTGGAAATGGCTGTCGTGGAGGGCGTCTACGCCGTCTCGGAAGGCAAGCACTGCCGCCTGCGTCTGCGGCAGGGCAATTCCAGCATCTACGCCGTCTGGTTCGGGATGCACCCGGAACAGGTGCCTTACTCGACGGGCGACGTCGTGGACGCAGCCATCAGCCTTTCGGTCTACGATTCGCCCCGGGGCGCACAGCTGTCGGGCCGCATCATCGAGCTGCATCCGGCGGGCCTCGGCAACACAGCTGCAGAGCAGGCCGCACTGGTGCAGGCGCTGCGCCGGGGTACGCCCCTGACGCCGGAGCAGAAGGAGAGCATCGCCCCGGAGCGCAGCCATATCATCACCGTTTATCGGGAGCTGCAGGCGCGGCGCTGGCACGCCGAAGATCTGCAGCCCCTGTTTGCAAAACTCGGCGAGGAGAACACCGGCCGGACGCTGGTGGCCATCTCCGCGCTGGAACAGGTCGGCCTCATCACAGCGGCTGACCGGGGCGGGGCAAAGTTCTGGGAACTCGTGCCTGCCACCGGCAAGAAGAACCTTGCCGATGCGCCCATCCTGAAATGTCTGGAGGAACGATAAAGATGCCTGAGGGAAAGAAACCTGTCGTCCCCGCGCCCGCAGCATCGGCTGCGGCGAAAGAGGACAGCTATTCTGCAAAGACCCATCTCCATCAGCCCGTGCCGGTGACGGAGATGGCTACCGTGGCCGCAACGGCTCTGCCGGCCAACGCCCCTGAGGGGACCCTTCCCTCGGAGGTGCGGCCCGAGATCGTGACCTGGGAGAAGCTGGTGGAGGCCATCAAGGCCAGCGGCAAGGCCTACAACATGGCCATGATCGAAAAAGCCTACAATATGGCCAACGACGCCCACAAGGGGGTCTGCCGCCGCAGCGGTGAGCCCTATATCTGCCACCCGCTGGCCGTGGCCCGCCTCGTGCTGGACCTCGGTATGGACAGCGAGAGCATCGCCGCCGCCCTGCTCCACGACGTGGTGGAGGACACCCCCGCCACTCTGGCCGACCTGACCGCCGCTTTCGGCGAAGAGGTGGCAGCGCTGGTGGACGGCGTCACCAAGCTGACCAAGATCCAATTTTCCAATATCGAAGAGCTGCAGGCCGAGAACCTGCGCAAGATGCTGCTGGCCATGAGCCGTGACGTCCGCGTCATGATCATCAAGCTCTGTGACCGCCTGCACAATATGCGCACCGGCGACGCATGGCCGGAGCAGAAGCGCCGCGACAAGGCCCGGGAGACCATGGAGGTCTACGCCCCCATCGCCAACCGTCTGGGCATCCTGAACGTCAAGGAGGAGCTGGAAGACCGCAGCCTCCACTACCTCGACCCCGTGGGTTACGAGGAGATCAACAAGATGCTCAGCGAGCGCGCGGGCGACGAGTTCCTGGCCAGCGTGTCGGGCGTCATCAAGAGCCGCCTCGAGGAGAGCGGCATCGAGGGCGCGACCATCAAGCGGAGAGTCAAGAGCATCTACGGCATCTACCGCAAGACCATCATGCAGAACAAGTCCTTCGATGAAATTTACGACATCTACGCGGTGCGCATCATCTTGGACACCCTGGCTGAGTGCTACAGCACCCTGGGCCTCATCCACGATATGTACCACCCGCTGCCCAACCGCTTCAAGGACTATATCTCTACCCCCAAGCCCAACGGCTACCAGAGCCTCCACACCACCGTCATCGGCCACGAGGGCATCCCCTTTGAGGTGCAGATACGCACCCGCACCATGGACGAGCAGGCCGAGTACGGCGTTGCCGCCCACTGGAAGTATAAAGAGGGCCTCGAGGGCCACGATAAACTGGATGAGCGGCTGGCATGGGTCAGCCAGCTGCTGGAAAACCAGCGCGTCAGCGAGGATTCCGGCAACCTGCTCCACGATTTGAAGAGCGATCTGCTGCCGGAGGAGGTCTTTGCCTTCACCCCGAAGGGCGACGTCATCAACCTGCCTGCGGGCGCAAACTGCATCGACTTTGCCTACGCCATCCACTCTGCCGTCGGCAACCGGATGGTAGGCTGTAAGGTCAACAACCGCATCGTCCCCATCGACCATGTCGTGGCGACGGGCGAAATTATCGAAGTCATCCTTGGCCCGGCGGACAAAGGCCCCAGCCGCGACTGGCTCAAGATCGTGCGCACCAGCGAGGCCAAGAGCAAGATACGCAACTGGTTCAAGAAGATGCGCCGCGAAGAGAACATCCAGCAGGGCCGCGACGCGCTGGCTAAAGAGCTGCGCCGGGAGATGATATTCATCCCCGACGACCAGCTGGATGAGTTCGTGGGCAGCTGCAGCCGCCGTCTGCGCCAGAACAACGCGGAGGAAATTTACGCCGCCATCGGCTACGGCGGCATGACCATCGCCAACTGCCTGCCCAAGCTTAAAGAAGAGTGGCAGAAGCTCAAGGCCGCCGAGGCTGCTGAGAACAAGTCGGTGGAGGATCTGCCGAAGGTCGATCTGAGCCGCGTCCACGCCACCGACGGCGTAGTGGTGGAGGGCTTCGATAACACCCCCATCAAGTTTGCAAAGTGCTGCTCGCCCCTGCCCGGCGACCCCATCGTGGGCTTCATCACCCGGGGCTTCGGCGTCTCCATCCACAAGCAGAGCTGCGCCAACGCGGTGTCCAGCATGAAAGACCCCTCCAACGCCCCCCGCTGGGTCAAGGCGTACTGGGCCGACAGCGTCAAGGACAGCTACAAGGCCGGTCTGGAGATCATCGCTCTCAACCGCAACGAGCTGCTGTCCGATGTGCTGGCCGCGCTGGCTGACATCCGCGTCCCCATCTACGCCATGAACGCCCGTCAGGTGGAGAACAACTGTGCCGTCATCAGCCTGACCATCGGCATCAACAATACAGAGCACCTCAACCGGGTCGTGGCCCGTCTGTCCAAAGTCAAGGACGTGCTCAAGGTAACAAGGAGCTAATATGCGTGCAGTCATTCAGGCCGTATCCTCGGCCAGCGTCCGGGTCAACGGCGGTGAGCCGCGCCCCATCGGCCCCGGCCTCGTCATCCTGCTGGGCGTCAAGGACACCGATACTCTCGACATCGTGCCGAAGCTGGCTGAAAAATGCGCGGGTCTGCGCATTTTCAAGGACGAAAACGACAAGCTGAACCTCAGCGCAAAGGACCTCGGGTACTCTGCACTGGTGGTGAGTCAGTTCACCCTCTACGGCGACACGAAGAAGGGCTTCCGCCCCAGCTTCATCAAGGCGGCAAGACCGCCGCTGGCTGTGGACGCCTACGAGCTGTTCCTCGCCGAGATAAACAAGCAGGGCCTCAAGGATGTCCAGCACGGCGAGTTCGGCGCGGATATGCAGGTGTCGCTGGTCAACGAAGGCCCCTGCACCATCGTCATCGACACCGACGAGTGGCATAAAGGAGAAAAATAAACCATGAAGGCATTTCATCTGGTCGGCCCTGCGCCGTTTTACACCAACAGTTTCCTGCTCATCTCGGACGCAGGCAGCGCGGTGGTCATCGACCCCGCCGCCGAGGTGCAGGAGTACGATAAGATCTTAAAGGAGCACGGCGGCAAGCTGAGCCTTATCCTCTGCACCCACGGCCACTACGACCATGTGGGCAGTGCGGGGGTCCTGAGCCGCGAGTGGGGCGCAAAGCTCTACTGTGAGCCCGCCGACTGTCGGGGGACCCAGCTGCTGCCCCTCAAAGGCTCGGACAGCGGCTACGAAGAAGGCGAGGTCATCCCCCTCGACGAGCTGCGCTTCACTGTCTGGCACACCCCCGGCCACACTGAGGGCAGCGTAGTGCTGCTGTGTGAAAACTATCTCTTCGTGGGTGACACGGTCTTTCAGGGCAGCATCGGCCGCACCGACCTCGAGGGCGGCGACAGCCGGAAGATGGACGAGAGCCTGCGCAAGTTCGCGGCACTGCCCGTCCCGGCTGAGGCACAGGTGCTGCCCGGCCACGGCGATTTCTCCACCTTCGGGCAGGAGGCCGCCACCAACTTCTATATCAAAAATGCGCTGAGAAACGCATAAAAAGGCGGGAAGACACATGAATATCTATATCACGGGCCTCGGCTCAGGCTATGAGGTGGAGCACCTCGTCCGCCTGTTCTACCCAATGGCCCCGCTCACCCTCACCCCGCCCGAGGACGGCGCAGACTGCGTCTGGGCCGAGAAGCGGCCTGACAAGCTCTGGGCCATGGTGCGGCAGGGCGGCAAGAGCCGGACCGTCGAAGCACCTCTGCCCATTCCCGTGGAAGAGGGCGGCGAGACACCGGAATTTGCGCTGGCCAGCCTGACCTATGACCTGCTGCGCAGCTGGACGGGCGTCCGCCCGCCCTGGGGCAAGATGACCGGCGTCCGCCCGGTGCGCCTTGTCCACGACAAGCGGGCCGCAGGCTGGACGGAAGAGGAAATCGACGATTTCTTCCTCAAGCGCTTCGACTGCTCGCCCGAAAAATACGGCATGGCCAAGGCCATCGCGGACTTGCAGGAGCCTATCCTGAAAGTAGGCAGTGCGCCCAAGACCTACAGCCTCTATATCGGCATCCCGTTCTGCCCCTCCCGGTGCAGCTATTGCAGCTTCGTCAGCTGCAACCTCGACCGTGACCGCAAGCTGGTGCAGCCCTATGTAGACTGCCTGTGCAGAGAGGTCGAGGCCATCCGGGACGAGGCTGACAAGGCCGGGCTGATGCTCTGCAGCATCTACATCGGCGGCGGCACCCCCACCAGCCTCTCGGCAGCGCAGCTGCGCCAGCTCATGGGGACGGTGCGGGACTGCTTCGACCTTTCCACCATCGTGGAATACACGGTGGAAGCCGGACGCCCCGACTGCACCGACGCCGAAAAGCTGGCCGTCATCAAGGAATACGGCGCGACCCGCATCTCCATCAATCCGCAGACCTTCTCGGATGAAGTATTGGAGAACATTGGCCGCAAGCACTCGGCTCAGGACATCCTCGACTGCTATGCCGAGGCCCGGGCCGCAGGCCACGACGACATCAACATGGACCTCATCGCTGGCCTGCCCGGCGACACGGTGGAAGGGTTCGAAAAGAGCCTGCGTCAAGCCATCGCCCTCGACCCTGAGAACATCACCGTCCACACCCTGACCCTCAAGCGGGCCTCCCGCATCGTCATCGAGGACCAGAAGGAGAACGACTACGCCGACGTGGCCGCCATGCTGGAAAAGTGCCATCTGCTGGCCGAGGCGGGCTATCGGCCCTACTACCTCTATCGTCAGAAAAATACCCTCCAAAACCTGGAAAACGTGGGCTGGTGCAAGCCGGGCCACGAGGGGTATTATAATATCTATATCATGGAAGAAGTCCAGACCATCCTCTCGGCCGGCGCAGGCGGCAGCACCAAGCTGGTGGCCGACGGCGGCAAGCGGATGCAGCGCATCTTTAATTTCAAGTATCCGACAGAATACATCCAGCGTTTCGACGAAGTGCTGGAACGGAAAAAAGGAGTGGCTGTTTTTTATGATCACGATTTGGGTACCGAAACGTCTGGTTGAGATAGACCTGTACAACGTCGCCGCCCAGAGCCCGGCGGCGCTGGCAGAGATGAGCGAGAAGAGCTACCGCCAGCGGGTGGCCTATGCTGCCCAGAAGATCAGGGACTCCCGCGCCAAGATCGTCATGCTCACCGGCCCGTCGGCCAGCGGCAAGACGACTTCGGCTCATAAGGTGGCCGAGGCTCTGGAAGCCTCCGGCACCCCGGCCCATGTCATCAGTCTGGATAACTTCTTCAAGGGCGCTCAGTATTACCCCCGCCTGCCCGACGGTACGCTGGACTACGAGAACCCCGACACGCTGGATATGTCCCTCATCCGCCAGTGCCTCAGCGATTTGAGCACCACCGGCAAGACCGTGCTGCCCATCTACGACTTCACCACCGAGTCCCGCTCCTCCGAGACGGAGACGCTGGACCTCAAGGGCGGCGTCTGCATCGTGGAGGGCATCCACGCCCTGAACCCTGAGCTGACGGGCCTTGTGAAGGGCGACGACGTCTACCGCATTTACGCCGGCCTGCGGGAGGAATACTGCATTGATGGCCGCCGAGTCATCAACACCCAGGACATCCGCCTCTGCCGCCGCACCCTGCGGGATGCCGCCGCCCGGGGCCGCAGCCCCGCCAAGACCCTCGCCATGTGGGACAGAGTTCTCGACGGCGAGACCCGGTATATCAAGGGCTTCAAGACTACGGCAGACTTTTTGCTGGACACTTCCTTCACCTACGAGCTGGGTCTCATCGCAAAGCTCCTGCGCCCGGTGAGCCAGCGCTTCACGCTGGAAGGCCACAACGCGGAGCTCTGGGACGAGACGGCCCGCCGCTTCGAGCATGTGGCCCCGGTGAAGCTGGAACTTCTGCCCGCCGACAGTATGCTGCGCGAGTTCTACGCAGGCGAGGTCTAAACGGCGTCAGAACGCGGAAAGTGTGCAAATTGCGAAAAAACTGTTTCCAAATCCGCACGATTCTGTAAAACTTGGGTGGGATTCGTTGCATTCCCCCCGGGAGTGCGCTATAATGAAAATAATCTCCGGCGGCACAGGGACAGCCTGAGCAGAAAACGCAGAGGAGTGCTGCCCACCCCGGGCATAGACAAGTGAGGTGTCTTTTATGGACTTCAATAAGATCAAGGAAATGGGCCTCGAGTATGCCGAGAAAGGCAAGAATGCCGCGCTGGATCTGGCCGAAAGGGGCCGCACCCAGGCAAAGATCGTGAACGCGCAGAGCAAGCTGTACAAGGCGCAGCGCCAGCTGGGCGCTCTGGTGTATAGTCTGGCCAAGGGCAACGAGGAGAACCAGCCCCTTGTGGACAAATACATCGAGATGATCGCTAACATCGAGCAGGAACTCTCCGACCTGAAAGCCTCTCTCGAGCCGGATACCGTCATTGAGACGACTTTCGAGGATACGGAAGAGGCCGCCGCCGACGTGACGGCTGACGCAGCCGCAGAGCCTGCCGAGGAAAAGCCCGAGGACAACGAGGCCAAGACCTGCCCCCAGTGCGGCGCGCCCGTCTCGGACGACGCGCTGTTCTGCAACAAGTGCGGCGCACAGCTGTAAGCTAAAAAGCCCACGCAGGGCGGTGTCCCCCGGGGGATGCCGCCTTTTGTTGTGAATGAAATGAAAATTTTGCCGCAAAAAGCCGGAAAATGCGCTTGTACCCTTGCATTTCGGCAGATTCTGCGGTACAATTTGAATCTGTTCGCAGATGTTTTCGGAATGCGGAAAGGAGACGCCCCATGCAGGACTGGACGCCGAGGGAACACTATACGGCGGAAGACCTCGTGGAGATCATCCGCATCCTGAGAGACGGGGAGAACGGCTGTCCGTGGGACAAAATCCAGACCCACGCTTCCATCCGGAAAAACTTTCTGGAAGAAACGTGCGAGGCGCTGGAAGCCATCGACGCTGACGACCCTGTCATGATGCAGGAAGAGCTGGGCGACGTCCTGATGCAGGTGGTGTTCCACACCGTCATCGAGGAGGAGCAGGGCCGTTTCGACATGGAAAAGGTCTGCCGCGAGGTGTGCGAGAAGCTGGTCTTCCGCCACCCGAACATCTTTGCTTCCTCTGCGGCGGAAAATGCTGGTATAAACAGCTGGGATGCGCTCAAAAATAAGGAAAAGGGCCGCACGACTCTGGCCGATGAGCTGGACACCGTCCCGGCCACCCTGCCCGCCCTGATGCGCGCCCAGAAGCTCCAGAAGCGGGCCGCGCGGTTCGGCTGCGGGCCGGAGGATGCCGCCGGTGCGGCCAGGGTGCTGGACAGCGCCAAGGCCGCGTGGGACGCACAGCAGACGGCAGAGAACGCCGGTGAGCTGCTGCTGGCCGCCGCCGATGCCATGCGTCTGGCCGGTGTGGACGCCGAAGAGGCACTGACCTTTGCGGCAAAGCGCTTCACCCAGAGGCTGGAAGCGGACGAAACGTAAACGGGTACCAGACGGTCAGACCGTCTGCTCGAATAGAAAATGTTGAGAATATTGTGGAGGCTTTTATTATGACCAAGACCGATCTGATCGCACAGGTTGCGGCAAACACTGAGATGAGCAAGAAGAGCGCCGAGATGGCTGTCAACGCTGCATTCGAGGCACTGGGCAAGGCTATGGCCGAGGGTGAGAAGATCTCCATCTCCGGCTTCGGCACCTTCGAGGTGCGTGAGCGCGCTGAGCGTCAGGGCATCAACCCCCGCACCCGCGAGGCCATCACCATTGCTGCTTCCAAGAGCATCGTGTTCAAGCCGGGCAAGGCTCTGAAGGACACCCTGTAAGAGAAAACCCACCGCCGCCGGAACCTTTAGGCCCGGCGGCTTTTTTGTAGCCCTCTCAGGCGCTTGCGCGCCAGCTCTCCCGGAGGGAGAGCCACTGGCGTACCGGTCAGGTCTGAGCGGGATGAGGAAGGTCCTGTGGGCTTCGCTGTACAGGGCAGGAGGAGAATCATGCGTTTAGACAAATATCTGAAAGTTTCGCGGCTCATCAAGCGCCGCACGGTGGCAAACGAGGTGGCCGACGCGGGCCGCATCCTCATCAACGGCAAGACCGCCAAGGCCAGCCAGGCCGTCAAGGCCGGCGACATCATCGAGGTCACTTTCGGCAACCGGCCCATCAAGGTGAAGGTCCTCTCCGACGTGGAGCCCCGCACCAAGGACGTGGCCCGCGAGATGTACGAGATCATCGAGCAGGACAACGTGCTGGCAGCCGCCCACGACGCCCCGAAAGCCGAGTAAATCCGGTATGACCCCGCCCCGCCCTGCATAAGATGGCAGAAAAGGGGAGGGGAATGTCATGAAACAACAGGACGCAAAGCCGGAGCAGGCTCTGCCTCATGACCTCATCCTGGAGGGGCGGAACAAGCTGACCGTCACCGGTGTGCAGCGGGTCATCCGCTGTGATGCCGAGGGGGCGGCGATGCTCACCTCGAAAGGGACGCTGGAACTCACCGGGGCCGAGCTGAGCGTCACCAGCCTCGACCTCGACAAAGGCGAAGTCAAGCTTACAGGCCGGGTGGACACGCTGGAATACACCGCAGAGCATACGCCGGGCGGCTTTCTGCGCCGTCTCGTCCGGTGATGGGCCCGGCGCTTTCGCCCGGGGCGGTGGGGCAGGAGATGGCGGCCTGCGCGGTGCTGGGCGGTGTGCTGGGCGCGGCGCGGGCCGTTCTGCCCACCCGGGGCAGGGCCGCGTTCCTGCCGGATATGCTTTTTGTGGGAGCCGTGCTGATGGCTTTGCAGAGCTATGCCGTCTCCCAGAGTCAGGCCGGGCAGCTGCGGGGCTATATGGCGCTGGCGGCGTTCTGCGCCGCCGGGGCAGTGCAGGCAACGCTGCGGCCTCTGTTCGCCGCTGCCGAAGCCTTTGCGGGGAAACTGCTGCTGGGGCCGGTGCGGCTCGCCGCCCGGTGCATCGCTCCGTGGAAAGCTGCCCGCGCCGCCGCCAAAGTACGGCGGAACGAAAAAAGACTTGCAAAAAAACAGAAAAAGAGCTTGCCAACACCACGGCGTATGTTGTATAATTCAAACGTATCAAAGTGAGAGTACAGGCGCATCGGGCCTGCTGTCCGAAAACGGGAGGCACTGTGTTATGGCAAATCCGAGCCGGAAAAAGCGGAAGAGAAAGGCGTCCGTCGTGGGCGCTGTGCTGAAACTGCTCTTCCTTCTGCTTTTGCTGAGTATGCTGGCGGCGTACATCGCAAATCAGGTGGCGCTCAGCTCCAAGAAAGCGGAGCTGGACACCCTGCAGGAGCAGATCGACCAGCAGAAGACCCAGAACGAGGAGATGCAGCGCATCCTCAGCGGCGACTCGGACGACGTGACCGAGTGGGTCGCGCGGGACTCTTACAATTATGCGGCGGCCAACGAGCGCATCTTCGTGGATGTGACGGGCAACTGATGCCGCGCCCCGAGCGGCTTGCGGCCGGCGGGAAACACATTAGTCAACAAGGAGTATTGAGTTTTGGCGATTGAGGTAGGGAATATTTTTGAAGGCCGTGTCACCGGCGTAAAACCGTTTGGCGCATTTGTTGCGCTGCCGGAGGGCCGCGTGGGCATGGTCCACATTTCTGAGGTGTCCAACGAGTATGTGCAGGACATTGCAGCCGTGCTGCATGACGGCGACACCGTGAAGGTGCAGGTCATCAATGTGGCACCGGACGGCAAGATCGCGCTGTCCATCAAGCGGCTGCTGCCGCCGGCACCCCGCGCTCCGCATGAGGGCCGCGGCCCCCGCCCCAACAACAACGGCCCGCGGGAAGGCGGCTTCCGCCGCAACGGTCAGGGCGGCCGTCCCCAGGGCGGACGCGGCCCGGCACGGGACGCAGCGCCCCGCGTCTGGCAGCCCAAGGCCCCGGCCAAGAGCGACAACCTGAGCTTTGAGGACATGATGAGCCGCTTCAAGAGCCAGAGCGAAGAGAAGATGGCCGACCTCGACCACGAGACCAACAACCGCCGGGGCGGCGGCTACGCACCCCGGGGACGCCGCGGCAGCCGCTGAGCCGTCCGCACAAGACGAAGAAGCTTTGGGCCTGCCCCCAGCGGGGCGGGCCTGTTTTTTGGTGCGGCACGCCGCACCCGACAGGAAAGGAAACCAGAATGCCTGCAAAATTTGAACTCATCGCCCCCTGCTTTTTCGGGTGCGAGTCCACGGCCAACTTTGAGCTGCGCCGCATCGGCGCCGAGGACATCCGGGTCAGCGACGGCCGTCTGACCTTCAAGGGCGGCGCGGATATGATAGCAGCCGCCAACCTCAACCTCCGCACCGTGGAGCGCGTGATGCTGCTCCTGAACACCTACACAGCCACCACCTTCGACGAGCTGTTCGACGGCGTCTACTCCATCCACTGGGAAGAGCTGCTGCCCGCCGACGCGGCCTTCCCGGTCACCGGCTCTTCGCTGAACAGCCAGCTGTCCAGCGTGCCGGCCTGCCAGAGCATCATCAAGAAGGCCGTGGTCAAGCGCCTGATGCAGGGCCACCGCACCACCAGCCTGCCCGAGACCGGCGCGGAGTATAAGATCCGCTTCATGCTCCGCAAGAACGTCTGCGAGATCATGCTGGACACCACCGGCGACGGCCTGCACAAGCGCGGCTACCGCCGCAACTCCATGGAGGCCCCCATCCGTGAGACGCTGGCCGCTACCATCGCCGACCTGGGCCGCGTCCGCCGCGACAGCCTTGTGGAAGACCCCTTCTGCGGCAGCGGCACCCTGCTCATCGAGGCCGCTCAGAAGGCCATGAACATCGCCCCCGGCCTCAAGCGCCGCTTTGCCGCCGAGCGCTACAGCTTCGTGCCTGCCGCCATCTGGGCCGAGCAACGCCAGAAGGCTCTGGCCGACTCCAAGCTGGACGTGGGCTTTGAGGCCTTCGGCTACGACATCGATCCCGCCGCCGTGGCTCTGGCCAACGCCAACGCCAAGCTGGCCGGCGTGGAGAAGCGCTGCCACTTCGAGGTGGCCGACGTGGCCGATTTTGCCGCCAGGAGCGAGGCCATCGTCCTGACCAACCCCCCGTACGGCGAGCGCATGAGCACCATCGAGGGCGCCGCCAAGCTGGCCCGGACCCTCGGCCAGCAGATGGAGGCTCACCCCTGCGCCGGTGTCTACGCCATCACTGCCGATATGGATTTTGAACACCACTACGGCAAGCGGGCCAACAAGCGCCGCAAGATGTACAACGGCATGATCCCCTGCCAGCTGTATATGTACTACAACGCCCCCAAGTTCGAGAACCGCCCCGCAAAGCCCATGCCTAAGAGCGGCTTTGACGGCAAGCGCACCCAGCCCGGCCACACGGGTCGTTTCGAAAAGAAATAAGATGCACCCAAAGACCGCACTGAAATCGATTCCAGTGCGGCCTTTTCTATAAGAATTTACAAAAGAACGGTTGAACGCTGACGAAAAATAGATTATACTAGTCTACAGCTGTGGGGAAGCGGTCTTCCCCTGCAAGAAAGGCTGCGCCCGGCGCGGCCCGCGAAAGGAATGAACAGAATGAAGGGACGTATGCGGCCCTATCTGCCGGAGCTGACCATCCGGGATTACAACACCTATCAGTGGTATCTGCGCGGCGTCCGCCGCCAGCTCTACACCACCTATGGGCTGTATTCCTGCTATGGCCTGCGCTACAACGGCGTCCTGTTCGCGGTGCTGGCCGACAGTCTGGCGGGCCGTCCGGCCACCTGTAAGCGGATGCGGGAGCCCGGTACGCTGGTCTGGCGGCAGATGATGTGCCAGACTCAGGGCATCCGGCTGGCTGCACAGGTGGAAGTCCTGCTGAGCTGGCACCGCATCCAGGATGCCCAGTGGGCTGACCTGCCCTTCTATAAAAAGGCACGGCGGGTGGTGGACACCGTCCTGCTGCGGAGAGCCTACCGGAAGGCCGCCGCCGAGAACCCGGCGCTGGAGCGCATCTTCATGCAGGAGCGGGACCAGGCCAACGTCCAGATGACCCTGAACGCCAAGAACTATCTGCTGGCTGCAGAGCCGAAGGGCAACCTCTACGGCGCGCTCTACTCGGTGCTGGCCACCGACGACCCCAATCAGCACAAAAGTATGCACTACATCGGCAGCTGCATCGGCCGGGCCGCTTATCTGCTGGACAAAGCGGAGAGCTTTTCCCGGGACAAAGATAAGGGCCGCTACAACGTCTTCCTCGTCAACGGCATCAACGACAGGAACGCCGCCCGGGAAAACGCCCGGCGGCAGGCCCTCGCTGCGGTCAACGACCTCGTCCGCGCCTACGGGATGCTGGATGTCAAGCTGAACCGCACCCTGCTGGACAACATCATGATCCTGGGCCTCCGCCACGCCATCGAGCCGCTGGACGCTGAGAGCCAGCCGGTACAATGGGAGCTGCCATGAAGGGACGCAAAAGTAAAAGCTGGGCCATGGCCTACTGCGGCATGGCCGCAGCGCTCAGTGTGGCCCTGATGCTGCTGGGGGCTGTGTTTCCCATTGCGATGTTCATCGCTCCGGCGGTGGCCAGCTTCCTCATCGCCACAGTCTGCGTGGAGTGCGGGAAGACCATGGCTCTGACGGCCTATGGCGCGGTGAGCCTGTTGAGTCTGCTCTTCGTGCCGGACAAGGAAGTGGCCCTCACCTTTGTGTTCCTGCTGGGGTACTATCCGTTGGCAAAGCCTTATTTCGAGCGGATACGCCCGGCCCTGCTGCGGGCTGTCTGCAAGCTGCTGCTCTGCAACGGCGGGATCCTGGCGATGTACGGGCTGGTGCTGCTGCTGGTCCCGGCGGGCAGCATCGCCGAAGAGCTGCGCACTACGGTGATGGCCGTCTCGCTGGTGACGCTGGCCATGGGCAATGCAGCCTTCCTGCTCTATGACCGGGCGCTCCACAATATGCTGATGCTCTATAAAGTGGTCTGGCAGCCGAGGCTCCACAAAATGCTGGGCGTCCATTGACGGATGTGGGACTTTGTGATACAATACCGCTGACCTTTTCCGTCGGCTTCTGACAGCTCCGAAAGGAGCTGTTTTTGCTTTCAGGAAAGCGGCGGAAAGAGCAGAAAGAGGGGATAGACCACTTCAGTTGACGAAAAAGCGCCGGGCCACGCGGGTGACAGCCGTGAGGGTGACGAGGAGAGGGATCATCGAAAGTTTCGGCGGGTGTTCCTCCGGTTGAAACGGGAGCAAAAGCTCCTAAGGCTTATACCAGCCGCAGAGAAGGGCAAAAAACGGCAGCAATACCGCAACAGAATCCTTTCAAAGAAAGCCATACAAGAACATAGACTGATCGTAAGAGGCTGACAGCCGCCGTGTGCGTTCGCGCCGTGCTGTCGGCATGGAGGTGTTTTGTATGTGTGGCATCGTAGGTTATTCGGGTAAGCGCAGCGCCCAGGAAGTGCTGCTGAACGGTCTGGAAAAGCTGGAATACCGCGGCTATGACTCCGCCGGCGTCGCGCTGGCGCTGGAAGGCGGCATCCACGTCGTCAAGAGCAAGGGCCGACTGGAAGTGCTCCGCCGCAAGCTGGAGGCAGAAAATCTGCCCGAGAGCTTCTGCGGCATCGGACACACCCGCTGGGCCACCCACGGCGAGCCCAGCGACGTCAACAGCCATCCCCACTCCACCCCCCGCGTGAGCATCGTCCACAACGGCATCATCGAGAACTACGGCCCTTTGAAGGCCGACCTGATGGCCAAGGGCGTCACCTTTGAGAGCGAGACGGACACCGAGGTGCTGGTCAAGCTCATCGACTACTTCTGCTGCGCCCAGCCCAAGCAGAGCCCTCTGGCAGCCCTGCGGGAGGCGCTGGCGATGGTGCGGGGCAGCTATGCGCTGGGCGTGCTGTTCCGGGAAGAGCCGGACACCATCTACGCCGTCAAGAAGGAGAGCCCCCTCATCGTGGGCTGGGGCGAGGGCGAGAACTTCGTGGCCTCCGATATTCCGGCCCTGCTCAAGTACACCCGCCGCTACAGCGTCCTCGAAGAGGGTGACATGGCGGTGGTCAAGGCCGACGGCATCCGGTTCTACGACGCCTTCGGCAAGCCGGTGGAGCGGGAAGTGCTGACCGCCGACTGGGACGAAGAAGCCGCTGAGAAGGGCGGCTACCCCCACTTTATGCTGAAAGAGATCTATGAGCAGCCTGCCGCCATCACGGCCACCGTCAGCCCCCGCGTGGAGGACGGTATGCCCGACCTCCGCATCCCAGAGCTGAGCGACGAGAAGCTGCGCAGCATCAAGAACATCCACCTTGTGGCCTGCGGCACGGCCATGCACGCCGGTATGGTGGGCAAGACTGCCATCGAGCGGCTGGCCCGTGTCCCTGCCGAGGTGGACATCGCCAGCGAGTTCCGCTATCGTGACCCCATCCTCGACCCCGACGACCTCGTCATCATCATCAGCCAGTCGGGCGAGACCAGCGACACGCTGGCCGCCCTCCGCCTCGCCAAGAGCCGGGGCGTGCCGGTGCTGGCTGTCGTCAACGTGGTGGGCAGCTCCATCGCCCGCGCAGCGGACTACGTCCTCTACACCTACGCCGGCCCGGAGATCGCCGTGGCGTCCACCAAAGCCTATATGGTGCAGCTCTGCACCCTCTACCTCTTCGCGTTCCGTCTGGCCTACGCCAGAGGCCGTCTGAGCGAGGCAGAGACCCGCCGCCTGACCGCCGAGCTGCTGCGTGCCGGTGAGGTCATCCAGCCTCGTCTGGCCGACTGTGAGCAGATAAAGTACCTCGCCAGCCGCTTCGTCAACAGCCAGAGCTGCTTCTTCATCGGGCGCGGCTTCGACTACGCCCTCTCGCTGGAAGGCAGCCTGAAGCTCAAGGAGATCAGCTACGTCCACTCGGACGCCTACGCTGCCGGTGAGCTCAAGCACGGTACCATCAGCCTCATCACCGACGGTGTGCCGGTCATCGCGCTGGCCACCCAGAAGCAGGTGTACGAAAAGACCATCTCCAACGCTAAGGAGACCAAGAGCCGCGGTGCGCGGGTCATCCTCTTCACGACGAAGGACGTTGTCGTCCCGGAGGGCGTGGCGGACTATGTGGTACGTTTGGACGACTATGACGAGCTGCTGATGCCCCTGCAGCTCATCGTGCCGCTGCAGCTGTTCGCCTACTATATGGCCGTCCTGCGCGGCTGTGACGTCGATAAGCCCCGCAATCTGGCAAAGAGCGTGACGGTGGAGTAAATAGAACAAAAAAGGAAAGCCTCCCTGGCTGGGGAGGCTTTCCTTTTTATCTGAGATCCAGAGAGTTACCAGAACCAATAGCGTTTCTTGATGACGATGTAGGCGATGATGATGCCCACGATGACCACAAGGCCCGCGATGAAGAAGGTCATGTCCACATGGGCGAAGCGGAGATTCTGGGTGGTCAGCAGGTATTCGCCCGCCGTGTCCGCCTCGAGGACATTATCCTTGTAGCTGTTGAGGAACTGCCACTTGCCCTTGACGGCATTGTGCAGGTAGACGCGGGTGTAGGCGGCGTTGTCGCCGGTCATCTCGACCTGAACGACGCCCGGCAGAGCCTCGCCGCCGTTGAGGGTGAAGGTGACGCCATACTCAGAGGGGGCAAAGCTCAGGGCTGTGCTCACCTGCGCGGAGGTGCTCTTCACATCGCGGCCCGCGATGCGGATGGTGTAGTTATCGGCCTCGACCACGAGGGTCTTGCCGTTCAGACGGAGGGCATTCAGCATCTCGCCGGTGATGGTGGGGACCTCGCGCTGTGCGAAGGTCACTTCGTCGGTGCCGTCGGCTTCGATGGCCTCCACGACGGGGTCGGTGATGACCTCACCGTTGTTGCCGTCGGTGCTGCCGCCGCCGTTGCCGGAGCTGGAAGCATTCCGGTTGACGATGACCGTCACCGAAGCGGACGCCGTGCCGTTGGAGACGACGATGGAGGTCGCGCCCGTACCCACGGCAGTGATGACGCCCTTGGCGCTCACAGTGGCCACCTTGGTGTCATTGGACTTGAAGGTGAGGGACTGGGAGGCGGAAGACGGGGACACTTTGCCGGTGATGGTGCGGCTGGCACCCGGTTTGAGGACGACATAGCTCGTGTTCAGGTCGATGGACTGACGGTCTACGCCGCTGTTGACGACCTTGACAGTGGCCGATGCGCTCACATCGCCGCAGGTGGCGGTGATGGTGGCGGTGCCGGGGGCGACACCGGTGACTTTGCCGAAGTTGTTGACAGTAGCCACAGCGGGATCGGAGGAGCTGAGGCTCACGCTGGCGTAATTCGATGCGCTGGAAGGCAGCACGCCCAGCGACAGGGAAGTGGTCTCGCCGACAGCGATGGTGCTGGAGGCCAGCGTGATGTCCATCTCCTTGACGATCATGGATTCATCCAGCTCGGTGGTGATGGTGTAGACGCAGCTCACGCCGTCTGCGCTGGCGATGACCTGCGCCGTGCCGACGCCCACCGCCTGCGCCACGCCCTCAGACGTCACGTTCACGATGGTGCTGTCGTTGGACATAAAAGTTACCGTGGCATTGCGTGCGGCCTTTGCGGGCAGAATGACCGGCGAGAGCTGCTGCTGCGTCCCTACCGTCATGGTGGAGGCGTAGCTGCCGGTCTCGACGCTCTCCACAGCCGCAGCGGACCAGGGCAGAGAGAGGGCAGCGACCGCATTCAGGGGACCGGCTGCAGAGGCCGGAAGCGCAGCGCCGGCGGCCAGCAGGCCCAGCAGAGCGGTGCTCACGGCCAGCATTTTCAGGTTCAGTTTCATTCTTTCGTACCTCTTTGAGCGTTGATGTGAGCGCTTAGCGGAACAGAACGCCCAGAGCTTCCATCGCGTATTCGAAATAGGTCAGCTTGTCGTACTCCACGCGGGCGGTGACGCTCATACCGTTGGACAGATCGACCTTGTCGCCGCTGTTGCTGATGACGTAGGTGCTGTCCGGGGTGATGGTCATTTTGTAGTAGGAGCCGGAGGAGCTGGCGGTCACATCGCTGTCGATGGAGGTCACGGTGCCGGTCAGGGTGCCGTAGGAATACTCCGACAGGCCGGTGATGGCGATCTTGCAGGGGTCGCCCACATGGAGCAGCGGCCTGTCGCTGAGGGTGACGTAAGCCACCACCTCGAGGTCGCTGTTCTCGCTGGCGACGGTGGCCAGCGGGGTGCCAGCGCTGAGCACCATGCCCACCTTATAGGGCGTGTCCATGTGGATGACGCCGGAGGTGGGGGCATAGATGTAATAGTCGTTGGCGCCGGTGCTCAGGGCGTCCATCTGGCTCTGCAGATTGTCGATGTTGCTCTGCACACTGGTCAGGCTGGCAGAGATCGACTGCAGGGTAGAGTAATACAGGGCCTCCACCTCGCTCTGGTTCTGCTCCATCAGGGCCTTGATCTGCTCGTCGGAGTAGCCTGCGGCCTGATAGGGCGAGGCGTCGAAGGCCTTCTGGGCAACCTGACTCTTGTAGGTCTCGTACTGGTAGTAGTAGGGCTGGTCGTCGATGTCCGTCTCGCTGAAGTAGTTCTTGTCGTCCTGAATGGACTTGACCAGCTTTTCGTACTGGCTCTTCTGCTTTTTGTAGATGTCCAGCTGGCTCTGGATGCTGTCCTGCTGCATGTCGAGGTCGGTGCTCTTGATGTGAGCGATGAGGTCGCCCTCGTTGACGTAGGTACCCTCGGCGATGTTCAGCTCAGTGATGGAGCCGGAGTAGCTGGACATGATGTAGGTCTTGTTGGCGGCCTGCACCGAGCCGCTGGACTGGCTGACGTAGGTGCGGTAGTTTTTTGTGCTCCACACCACGAGGAAGAGGATGAGGGCAGCCGTCAGGAGAATGAGCGCGTAGCCGAAAGGCGGCAGCTTTTTCTCCATCATGATGCGGCGGTCCTGCAGCTCGTTGATGTCGCGGATGGTCGTCGTCATATCACTTCGTCTCCATAAAGGTATCCACAACGCCCTCGTCCTCATCCTGATTGACGAAGATGGTGTAGACAGTGCCGGTCAGCTCGAGCTCGTGCTCAAAAGCCATGATGTTCAGCTTCTGGGAGGCGAGGCCGCTCTGGCTCATGGGGCCGACGTAGTGGGCGTACAGGCAGTTGCGCACGCGGAGCACAGCGTCCATGGAGTAGCCGGCCTCCATGCGGGGGATGAGCTGGGTGGCCTGCTGCATCATATAGACTTCGGGCTGGGGGTTGGGGCCGGCGGGCAGTTTGATGCACTGCACGAGGGGGCCGAGGGGCTGTGCGCCGTTGCTCTTGATAAAGTTGTGCATCTGGGTCAGCACGATCTGCATATTGTTGAACTCTTCGGGCTGGATGCGGCGGCTGACCACATTGGTCAGCTTGAGGGTCTTGTTTTCTGCGGTCTGGATCTCTCTCATGATTTTATACCACCTGTTCTTGGTTTCATTGCTTGTAATAGGCAATAACAAAACGTGAAGTTAGAGGCTGAAGCCTGACCTTCTCGCAAAGCCTCTCCCAAAGGGAGAGCCTTTACGGGGCAGGGGGAGACCTCTGCGCATCGGCTGACTTCATATTTTGTTATCACCTATTACTCATCCCATGATGAATATAGGCATCAATTTATTATAACGGTTTGGCGGTGCGGAATAAAGAGCCAAACTGTAAATTTTATAAAAAAATAAGGTATGCCCGGAGGCAGGTGCCTCCGGGCATACCATTACGAGGCATTATCATCCGGCGGCCCGAGAGCCGCCGGACGAAATACACTTCAGATTCTAGGGGTTACTGATTAGACACCAAGGTTACCGGCTGCGTCGGTAATGCCCATAACGCCGTCGTTGAAGCCGATCTTGGCAGGAGCGGTGCCCAGGGTGTAGACGACAGAAGCCATGCCCAGAGTGCGCATGACCTTGTTGCCGAAGGTCATCTCGCCGTTGGTAGTATCAGCGTAGATGTTCTTCTTCAGAGCGCCGTTGTCGCCGAAGATCTTATCGCCGTTGTCGCCGCCCCAGTTGCCGCCGAACATAACACCCAGGGTGCTATTGACGGTCTTCTGGAAGAAGGAGTTGCTGACCAGGGTGATCAGGTTGGTGTTGAACTGCTTGACGTTAGCAGCGTTCCAGACAGGAGCGGTGGTGTCAGCCAGAATGGAGAACAGGTCAGCGCCGCCGTAGACGACCTCAGAGTTAACAGCAGTAAAGTTTGCAGGCATCATCATAATGAATTACTCCCTTCAAATGAATGAAAAACAAATTTAGTCGGCTCAGTTTCCGGATGCGCATCCAGCCAAAAAGCCATTTATGTAACTGCGTGCGCACGCAGCTGCAACGAATTAGTAGGTGATGGACTCGCCATCGTCCTCGTCCTCCACCACCTTGGCGGCAGAGACGGGGGCTTCGGGCTTCGACCCGCGCTTCTTATCGCGGAAGATGCCCTGCTGCAGGCTCCAGAGCTCGTAGTATTTGCCCTGCTTTTCCAGCAGCTCTTCGTGGGTGCCGCGCTCTACGATCTCGCCGTGGTCCATGACCAGAATGAGGTCACAATCCCGGATGGTGGAGAGGCGGTGGGCGACGATCAGCATCGAGCGGTCTGCCAGCTGGTTGTAGATCATATCAAAGATGGTATTCTCTGTGCCAAAGTCCAGACTGCTGGTGGATTCGTCCAGGATATAGAGGTTCGCATCCTTCAGGAAGGCGCGGGCCAGTGCAAGGCGCTGCTTCTCACCGCCCGAGAGGCCGTTGCCGGCTTCTTCCAGATAGGTGTTGTACTGCAGCGGCAGCTTGCGGATGAACTCGTGGGCATCTGCCTTCTTGGCAGCGGCCTTGACCTCATCGAGGCTGGCTTCCGGTCGGGAAATGCGGATGTTGTCGTAGATGGTCTTGCTGAACAGCTCGACATTCTGGGGGACATAAGCGATGGCACGGCGAACGGATGCATTGCTGTACTCGTCCAGATCGACGCCGCCTACGCTGATGGTACCGCTTTCCGGCTCATAATACTTGAGCAGGAGTTTGGTGATGGTGGATTTGCCGCTGCCGCTGCTGCCCACGAGAGCCACCTTCTTGCCATAGGGAATGGTGAAGGAGACGTGGCTCAGCGCCGGAGAACGGCTGCCGTAACGGAAGGAGACATCCTTGAACTCAATGTCACCGTCGATCTTTTCCATCTCGGTGTATTCGCGGGTCTCGTCCTGCTCGGACTCATAATCCATGATCTCGGTCAGACGCTTGATGGAGATCTGAGCCTGCTGAATGGACATCTGCAGGCTGACCAGCTCACTGACCGGAGAAGTAAAGTAAGAGGAAAGGGTGCTGAAGGCCATATAGCCGCCCAGCGTCATCTCACCATTCAGCACCTGCATGATGCCCACATAAGAGGTGACCATGCCGAGGATGGTGGTGATGAGGGTGGAGATAAGGGACTGCACCGTGCTGATCTTGCTGGAGCGCAGGCTTATCTTCAGGCTCTTGATGTATTCCCGCTCCAGAGCTTCCAGCTCACGGTCCTCTTCGGCGTTGCACTTGACGGTCTCGATGCCGCGGAGGCTCTCGATCATCTGGCTGTTGAGGATAGCAGACTGCTGCATGGTCTCTTCGTTGATCCGCTTGAAAGGCTGCTTGAAGATGAACACCAGCAGGATGCTCAGCAGGGTGGTGAAAATCGAAATAGAGAAGAGGGTGGCATTCATCCGGAAGAGGATGACGCCGGTGACGCAGGCCATCACGACATCCATCACGACGCTCAGCGCGATGCTGGTGAACACCGATTTGATGGTGCTTGCGTCGGAGTAGCGGGTGGTGATCTCGCCGGTCTTGCGGGTGGCGAAGAACTTCATGGGCAGTTTGAAAACATGCCCGAAGTAGCCCAGCATCAGGGGAATATCGACCTTGATGGACAGATAGATGAGCACCCACTGCCGCACCATACTGATGAGTGCGCTGGTGACGCTCACGATGCTGAACACCAGAATAACGGCCACCAACAGGCTCTTCAGGCCGTAGGGGAGTATCTCATCCATCAGGATCTTGTTGTACATCGAGGATGCGATACCCAGAACGGTCATGATGACCGAGCTGAGGATGGCGTAGAAGAAAAGCTTCTTCTGGGGCCACAGCAGGTCGAGGAAACGCTTGACCATGCTGCCCTGTTTCTGCTTACCTGCCTTGAACTCCGAAGTCGGGGTCATCAGGAGCAGAACACCGGTAAAGTTCTTGTAGAACTCATCGAGGGAGATCTTTTTCAGCTCTTTTGCCGGGTCGCCGATGATGACGTAGTCGCGGCATCGGAACTTCTTTCCTTCGTCAGCGCACTTCTTGCGCTCCTCTTCCTGCCGGAGCATGTGCCGACGCCGCTCGCCGTCGTCTTTGATGGTGGTCTTCTTGAAGACCGTCACAAAGTGGGCCAGACCCTCGTCGGTGATGACCTGTGCAATACAGGGAGTGGTGAATTCGCTGAGGAAGTTTTCCCGGTCTACCCGGACGGCGGCGGTGCTGAATCCCAGCTCCTGCGCCGCCTTTTCCATACCGGTCAGGTTTGTGCCTTTTAAGTCGGTACCCATCATGTCCCGCAGGCGGGTGATGGTGATCTCCTTTTTGTAATGGAGGCACACCATTGCGAGACAGGCGGCAGCGCAGTCTGTGGTATCGTGCTGCCGGACATAGGTATAACGCATAGATGCTTCCTTTGTGGTTTCTATTTCAAAACGCCCGCCTTGCGGCTGAGGACGATTTGGCGAAGAAGAAAGGGCTTCCATTCCTGACGCCTCACCCGCTTCTCCAATAAAGCAGCATACAACTCTCTGCCTCGCACTGCCCTGCGGCAAAGCGGGGCAGAGAGTAGCTGCTATCAAAAGAAGGGAGCGCCTACCCTTTGATCATTTTGGTCGGCCCGGGAGAGGGGATTTTGACGTACCGTCTCCTAAACCTTGGGCATAGTATAACACATTCTGTCGGCTTCTTCAAGAGGACAATTTTTAATAAACCCTTAAATTTTGAAAAAAATGTGAAAAAAGTCTCAGTTTGGTAACAGAAAGGCAGCAAAAAAGGGCGGCGAATCTTTCGATTCGCCGCCCTTTCAATGAACCTTTGGTGAAACCTCAGATGAGATTAGACATTGGTGCTGGCGACATTCTTGACAGTGAAGATCTTAGCGTCAGAAGTGCCCAGAGTGTAGACAACAGAAGCCAGACCCAGAGTGGTCATGATCTTGTTGCCGAAGTTCTGGTAGTCACCACCGGGAACACGGCCGACCTTGTACAGAGCAGTGAGGCTGCCCTCGTCGCCGAACAGCTTGCTGCCGTCGCCCCAGCTGCCGCTGAACATGGTGCCCAGGGTGGCGTTGATCACACGCTGGAAGAAGCTGTTGCTGACCAGAGTGATAATGTTGGTGGAGAACTGCTTGACGTTGGCAGCAGTCCATGCGTTGGGCAGGTAGTCAGCCACAGCGCCGCCGTAGACGACCTCTGCGTTCACAGCAGAGAAGTTTGCAGGCATCATCATAATGAATTACTCCCTTCAAATGAAAAAACGAATATAATCGGTCTCCTCCCGGTTGCGCAACCGGGAAAACCTATGCAACCGAGTGCGCACTCGGCAACATCACGAGTTAAGTAAGCTGCCATTTTGGCATCTTTACACTATTTTACCATACTTCCCCCATCGCCACAAGGCTAAATGGCCGGAAAAACAGCCAAAACGGGCAGAAAAGTAGAAAAAATGCGTGGTAATCACTCTGCCGCCGCCCCTCAGAGCCAAAAAACACTGGGGGAAAAACGCCAGAATCTCCAAAAATACCATTACAGCTTGGATGTAGTGTAACACAAATACGCCATTTCTTCAAGAGGACATTTTTTAATTTGCCCTTAATTTTTGAAAATAATGTGAAAAAGGCTACAGTTTGGTTACATCAAGGGGGCAAAACCTCTCCGTCAATGCTTCGCATTGCCACCTCTCCTATCGAGGAGAGGCCTTGGCAGCCGGGTGAAGCTTGCTGGATACGCCAGAGGCTCCCCTACTAGGGGAGCTGGCGGGCGCAAGCCCGACTGAGAGGTTGTATGGAAGGAAAACCTGACCAACGAGCACGAATCCGACGGTTTAGGCAAACAAAAACGGCGAAGAAAACTCTTCGCCGCAAAAAGCGCCTCTTGCCTGACTCGAACAGGCGACACCCTGATTAACAGTCAGGTGCTCTAACCGACTGAGCTAAAGAGGCAGATATTCAATCTTCAGCGGACTTGCCGCGAGATGTATTATACCGCATCTCGGGAAAGTTTGCAAGGGGTTTTTGCAAAAAATCCCTCTCAGTCTCGCTTTCGCTCGCCAGCTCCCCCAAAGGGGGAGCCATTGGCAGGCCGGGCCACTTCCTACTGGACGCCTAAGGCCCGATATGGCACAAAAGGGCGGGCCTTGCTACAGAGGGCAGTGGCTTCTTGACAAGAGCACCTTGTCAAGCTGCCGTGAGCCTAGACAGCGGAGCACTCCTGTTTCCGAGACATCGTGCTTTGCTCGTCCAGCATAGACCTGACCGACACGCCAGAGGCTCCCCCTTTGGGGGAGCTGGCGCGAAGCGCCTGAGAGGGTTCGACCCTTTTCCTCCCGCCCCTCTGCTACCCTAGAGAGAGGGGGTGGGGCTTGTGCGGACGGTCATTTATCTCGATGTGCTGCTTCTGGTGAATTTCGTGGTGGGGGCGGCGTTCCTGCTGGCGGCGGGGCTGCTGTGCGGGGCGTATTGTTCGCCGCTGCGGCTGGTGGGCGGCGCGGGAGCGGCGGCAGTGTCGTCGCTGGCCCTGCTGGCCCCCACCGCCCCCTGGCCGCTGGCCCTTACTTATAAAGGTACGTCCGCCGCCCTCTGCGTAGCCGCTGCCTACGGCTGGCAGGGGGCGCGGAACACCGCCCGGCTCACGGCGTGGTTCGTCCTGCTCAATCTGACCCTCACGGGGGCGCTTTTCCTGCCCGGTGCGGCCTGCAATAACCTCAGCTTCTATCTGCCGGTGTCGCCGGGGCTGCTGCTGGCGTCCACAGCGGGGGTCTGCGGCGTGGTAGAGGGAGTGCTGCACGTTCTGGGCCGCAGCGGCCCGGCCTGCTTTGGGGCGGAGCTGTCGGTGGCCGGGCAGGTCGTCCCGCTGAGCGTCTTCTGCGACACCGGCTTCCATGTGCAGGAGCCGCTTTCGGGCCGGGCGGTGGTGCTGGTGCGGCTGGATGCCGTGTCTCTGCCCACTGAGCTGAGGGCATATCTGGACGCCTACCTCGCGGGCATCGGCGCAGAGCCTCGCCCGGAGTGGGGCGTGCGGTTCGTACCCTGTCAGACCGTCGCGGGACACTGTCTGCTGCCCGCCCTGCCTGCCGCACTTGCGTCAAACGGTAGAAAACAGGACGGAATATACGCAGCGTTTTGCGATATGCCGCCTCCGCCGGGGGGATGGACGGCTCTCGTCAGCGCGGAAACGGCGGCGCTGCTGGGTAAATGACAATACAGTGGGAGGAATGCACCTGTGTTTCAACGGTTTGTAAATCTTTTGCAGCGCCTTTGGGCCAGACTGAGCTGGACGGGTGGCGTACATTATCTGAACGGCGGGCCGGGTCTGCCGCCGCCCCTGACCCCGGAAGAGGAAAAAGCCCTTCTGGCCCGGATGGCCGACGGAGACCCCGCCGCCCGGGATGAGCTCATCACCCATAACCTGCGGCTGGTGGTGTACCTTGCGAAGAAATACGAGGGCAGCGGCGTCCCCTCGGAGGACATGGTGTCCATCGGCACCATCGGGCTCATCAAGGCTGTGAACACCTTCACGCCCGAGCGGAGCATCAAGCTGGCGACTTACGCCAGCCGCTGCATCGGCAACGAGATCCTGATGTATCTGCGCAAAAGCTCCAACCGGCGGCAGGAGGCCAGCATCGACGAGCCGCTGAACATCGACGGCGACGGCAACGAGCTGCTGCTGTCGGACGTGCTGAGCAGCGAGGAGAATCAGGTGGGCCAGCGTCTCGAACAGGACGCCGAGCGGGCCAGCCTCCGCCGGTCGGTGGAGCAGCTCTCGCCCCGGGAGCGGCAGATCATGGAGCTGCGCTTCGGCCTGCTGGACGGCGTGGAGCGGACCCAGAAGGAGGTGGCAGACGCCATCGGCATCAGCCAGAGCTATATTTCGAGGCTGGAGAAGAGGATCATACGGCAGCTGAGAGAGCAGCTGGGGGAGTAGCCCCCTGAATTTGGAATGAATGTTATCCTGCCCCTGCGGCCATACTTCCGGTGAAATTGAAACGAAACCGGAGGGTAGGGGATGTACAACAAGGTTGAGCTGTGCGGCGTGAACACCGCCGAACTGCCGATACTGTCCGAGCAGGAGAAGCGCGACCTGCTCACCCGGGCGCGGGCCGGGGACAAAGAGGCCCGCCAGAGCATGATAGAGGGCAATCTGCGGCTGGTGCTCAGCGTGGTGCAGCGCTTTTCGCAGCGGGGCGAGAACATGGACGACCTGTTTCAGGTGGGGTGCATCGGGCTCATCAAGGCCATCGACAACTTCGACCCGGCCCAGCAGGTGCGGTTCTCCACCTACGGCGTGCCGATGATCATCGGCGAGATACGGCGGTTCCTGCGGGACAACAACGCCCTGCGGGTGAGCCGCAGCCTCCGGGATACGGCCTACCGGGCCATGCAGTCCCGCGAGGAACTGGAAAAGCAGCTGGGCCGTGAGCCCACTGTGGACGAGATCGCCCAGAAGACCGGTCTGTCCCGCCGCGAGGTGTCGGCGGCGCTGGAATCGGTGGTGGAGCCGCTGAGTCTTGAGGAACCGGTCTACGCCGACGGCGGCGATGCGGTGTACGTCATCGACCAGGTGCGCGACCCCGACGGCGAGGATAGCTGGATCAGCGGCCTGCAGTTCCGCCAGACCGTGGCGGGCCTCACCCCGCGCGAAAAGCGCATCATGGAACTGCGCTACCTCAAAGGCAAGACCCAGATGGAGGTGGCCCGGGAGATCGGCATCAGCCAGGCACAGGTGAGCCGGCTGGAAAAGGCGGCGCTGGAGCAGTTCCACCAAATGACATGACAAAGCGGCGGTGTCTGGACACCGCCGCTTTCCGCTAACGAGGCTTGTGGTATTTTTCCCGGGTGGCCGCGCCGCCCCGCAGATGGCGCTCGGCCTTGTTCCGGGCCAGCACCATCTGCACCTGCCGGAACAGCTCCGGGCCTACCGTCCGCAGCCGCACCGACACGTCTTTGTGTACGGTGGACTTGCTGCAGCCGAAAGCCCGCGCTGCCGCCCGCACGGTGGCCCCATGCTCCACGATGTACTCTCCCAGCAGCAGCGCCCGCTGTTCCGGATCACCTTTCATGACTGCTCCCTCCCGCCAAAGTGTGCTTGTTCCAGAATATGTGCCCCGGCGGGCCGATATACCGCCGGGGGCTTGACTTTTGGCGGAGAGCGGCTATACTGAAAGCGGACATGAAAACAGGGGCGCCGTGAGGCTGAGATCTGCTGGAAGCAGAGACCCTTGAACCTGATCCGGGTAATGCCGGCGTAGGTAGTTTGCGGAAAGGTCCCGATTTTCACAAACAGCCCGTGCGCCTGCCAGCAAAAGCAGGCGCATTTTTGTTTTTGTGTACTATTATTATGAGAAGAGGAATCCTCATGTCGAAATCCTACTCCAAGACCCGGGTGCTGGTGGAGTGCGCGCTGATGGTGGCTATCGGTACCGTGCTGGCCAACATCAAGATCTTCACCATGCCCAACGGCGGCAGCGTCACTCTGCTGAGTATGCTGCCCTTCGTGCTCGTCTCCTTCCGCCACGGCGTCAAGTGGGGCCTGTTCACCGGTCTGGTGAACGGCTGCTTGCAGATGCTGCTGGGCTTCTGGGCTCCCCCGACGCCCACCTTCATCTACTTCCTCGGTGAGATCCTGCTGGACTATCTGGTGGCCTTTATGGCTCTGGGTACCGCAGAGTTCTTCGCCCGCCCCTTCAAGAACCGGATGGTCGGCGTGGCCGTCGGTACGGCCATCGCAGGCTTCCTGCGCTTCATGTGCAGCTTCCTGTCCGGCGTCCTCGTCTGGGGCAACCTGAATGAGGGTCTGAGCGCCTGGACCTACAGCCTCGTGTACAACGCCAGCTATATGCTGCCGGAGACGCTCATCACTGTGGTGGGCGCTGTGCTGCTCATCAAGGCAGCACCCCAGATCTTCGACCGTCAGTACAGCAAGGCCTGAGTTCTCCTGAACGCAAGTCCCGCCGGAGGCAGAAATGCACCCGGCGGGACTTTTTTGCACGAATTTGAAAAAAGCTGTTGACAACTCTCCTTTTGGCTGGTATAATAACACACGTCGTCAGGAATGACACGCCAGCTATGGGGGATTAGCTCAGCTGGGAGAGCGCTTGCATGGCATGCAAGAGGTCACCGGTTCGATCCCGGTATTCTCCACCATTGGCTCAAATAAGAGTTACAAACACCGTTGATTTCAAATCGAAGTCAACGGTGTTTTTGTGTTTGTCAGCAAGCAAGTTCATCGCTATTCTCCAAATACTGTGCAAGATCAAAGTTGAAGTCCACATGGATTTGGTATCCGCGATAAACTTCTACCCTGCGGATAAGCTGGCTGACGATCATCTTTTTTGCTTCAAAGCTGGCACTATCGTACAGGTCTGCGTAAGAGATCAATTCTTCGTACAGCTGCGATACATTTGCCATCAATTCAGCGTTTCGCTCCAGTTCTGCACTGGCTTCTTCACACAGAGTTTCCAACTCCGTGTGCTTCTTTTCCTGTGCTGCGATCATCTCGGCAAGAGTGTCTTTCGGAAAAGCACTCTCCCCTTTGATTACAGCCAGAATCTCAGTTTTTAAGGCGAGCAAGTCTTTTTCGGCCTTGTCGCGTTCTGCTTGAAGGGCTTACAGATGGTTCTTGCGCTCTGCAGTTTCCTTCGCATAGCGGCTGGTGATAAGCTGCTCTTTTGGGATACCTCTCAAGCGGGAGAAAATCTGGCGAACCATCTTGTCGATGATCTCATCCAGAATGTGCATAGTGTAGCCGGTCTGCCCGGTGCAATCCGTCTGCTTGCGGAGTTTTCCGTAGCAGGTGTAGCGAATGCGGAGCGTATCGTCCAGAGTACCATCGGAGAGCTTACGCCATTTCCGGCTGGTCGTCAGGGCGAGCCTTGCACCACAGTGGCCGCAGTAAACGTTATTGGAAAGCAATGCCTGTCCACGGGTACGAAGAGGAACATGGTGTTCGGCTTCTTCCGCTGCGTGGGCAGAGCGATCTTCCCGGATACGCTGTGCAGCTTCAAACTCCTCCTGCGGGATGATCTGGAGTTCGGGCATCAATTCGGAGCGGGCATCTCCGCAGCGGAGAACGCCCATGTAGGTCAGGTTGCCGACCATTCCTCGCAAGCTGCCCGGATGCCAGCACTTTCCAGAGCGGGCACGGTATCCAGCATTGTTCAGATAGGTGGCAATCCGCTGTGCGCCGTAACCCTCGTATACATATTTATCGAAGATCAGCCGAACGATTTCGGCTTCCTGCTCGTTGATATCTTGACTTGTATTTTCTTTTTACTACTGCCGCAGCAAGCACTCATGCTCCCCCAATATCTGGTTCTGATGAATATCGGATGGTTGGATTCTCTGAAGGGGTTATTGATAATGACGGCTTTCCAACCTTGGATGATTTTACTCTTTTGGTTCGCAGCGAAAAGAATTGATAGCAGCCTGTTCGATGCAGCAATTTGTGATGGTGCAAACAACTGGGTACTTTTTAGAAAAATTTATGTTCCAATTATACGGCCATATGTTGCGGTCGCAGCATTCCTTTCAATCGCTGAAAGCTGGAATCTTTTGGAACAGCCTATGACATTTTTGCAGAGCAAAGAAAAGTATCCGCTCTCTATGATTTTGATGCAGCTTTCAACGGATAATGCTGAATTAAAAAATGCCTTATGCTTGCTCTTTGTGATTCCACTAATAATTCTATTTTTTCGTGTAGTCGATAACGTAACTAACAGATTTCACCAATAATTAAAAATCGAGAGCGTAAGATTATGAACTTTAATATTATACTGCATCAGCTGAAAAAATCCCTGTGTTAGCAATGTTCTATTTTGTGACAGCACTATTTACATGGGGAATTGGTATGATATCCCCGTATATTTCGGGTCTTTATATCAACTCACTGATTAAAGCAATAAGTCTCACTAATCTGATATTATTTATCACATTGGTTGCAAGTTTGAACTTGCTTCAAATGCTTTTTTGACTATTGGAAATCTATCCTTTCTGTAAAATTAAATCAGACATTAATCTATAATATCAGCAATGATCTGTTTCAAAAGATTTTTCACTCTCGATATGAACAATATGGAAATATCGATTGTTCTTATTATATTGACCAAATAAACAAAGACAGTCATTTGATCGTTCAGTTTTTTCTTCAAAATGCTGCAGCCATTATTTTTCAATCTGTAACAATTGTTGTGAGTGGAGTAATTATATTTAGGGTTGACAAAATATTATGTGTGATAGTTTTTTGCTAATTCCCTTTTATATTGCTTCATTTAAGCTGAATGATAAAAAAATGTACTCGTCTCGAAAAAAGCGAAAAGAGGCAGCGAATAAATATTTTTCTTGCTATTCAGAACAAATAGGAAAACTGCGCCATATAAAACAAGCGACTTTATACAAGGAAATGGAAAATAGATTATACCTTGCATTTGATACAATGTTGCATGCAGAACTCGATTCAACAAAAATTGATTGCTTTTTTTCAAATATCAATCAAACAATTATCATAATCGCATATGTGAGTATAATAGGAATTGGTGGATACAAAGTCAGCATTGGAGACTTAAGCGTTGGCTATTTCACGATTATAAATACATATTTTAACATGACAATTAGTGCGGTTTCGTATTTTGTTGGATTGGCTGGAAGTTATCAAGATGCTAAAATTTCTTTTCAACGTGTAGATAAAATAATGAATCAGCCCAATGAAAATATTGGCTCAAAAAGAGTTGAAAAAATCCGAGAAGTCAAAATAGAGAGTCTTTCGATTTCTTATGAGAAAAAGGAAGTGTTGAATTCATATAACTATAGTTTTCATTGCGGAAGAATATATGGGATTGTCGGAAAAAATGGTTCAGGAAAAACAACCGTCCTAAATTCAATGATAAACATTTTTTCAGGAGAGCATATGGGCGAGATCTTCTACAATGGAATTTCTTTGAATGACTTAGATATGCCGCAAATCCGTAGACAAAAAGTGTCTTACGTTGAGCAACATCCAACGATGTTCAATATAAGCGTACAAAATTATCTGCATTTTGGAGTTGACGATAGTGAACTTGTGGGTTATAATCAATCCATCTTACTAAAAATGTTTGAGTTGGAATATTTACTCGATAAAGAAATAAATGAAAACGGAAGTAACCTTTCCGGCGGTGAAAAGCAAAAATTGTCTATTGTTCGATCATTAAGTAAAGATAGTTCTTTGATTTTACTTGATGAGCCCACTTCTGCATTAGATCAAAAAAGCATCACAACATTAATAGAATATCTTGAACTACGAAAACAGCAAGCAATAATTGTTATAGTTTCACATGATTCACGGATTTTATCAAGTTGCGATGAATTAGTTGAAATGAGGTGAATTTTAGATATGGAAAATCAAAACGCCTTTAATGAAGAAGAGTATTCTGCCCTTAGAGCCGAAACCTGCACACGTATTGAAATCATGAACTCTCAAGCTACCAGCGCACTTACTACGGCTCTCGCCACATGGGTTATGGGGTTTACATTGCTAGGATTTCAAGTCACATCACAGCCTACGGATATTATGGCTGTATTGCTTCCCCTTGGACAAATTGTGGCTTTTTAGCCACTATCTTGCTATTGCTACCGATGGCAACAAAGAGCGGGGAAAATCTTCAGCAAATGGTGTCGCTAGGAGCATATATTCGTATTTTTTATGACGAAGCTTCACAAGTGAATTTTTCTGCAGAATCTGCTAAATTTTATTGGGAAACAGTTGACAAAAAAATGAATAGCATCTTGAACTCGGATGCTAATAATAGTAATTCAGTGGATTATTATATCTGCCGCACTATTTCTAAATCGTCATGGTTCAATTCGGAATATACAGGGTTGTCAATTGTCTCGGATGCGTTCTTTCTACTGGCAGGTTTTGATTTGCTCTTTTCAGTATATTCCCTTTTCTATTCGACACGGGCATGTGTGATCGCTTGTGTATTCTTAATAGTTCTTGAAGTTGTCGCCATTTATGGAATACGAGAAATTAGTCGTGCTTCCAGTGGAAAACATAATATGTTGGAGATTTATAGTACATACAGAAACAAATATTTTGAGCTGGCGGTAAAGTATGGCATATTTGATTTTGAAAAAGCAAAACAAGTATGGAAGGACTTAACTCAAGATGAGACACCAATTTTGGGAAACGAATTAAGGCGGCAACTTGATAATCTTTATAATGAGTCCAACCAAAGGCAACATCGAAAATAAATTGCTCACTTCAACTCAAAAAAGCTATTTTGAAATCAACAAAACCGGGAACTATCATGATTTGACGGTTCCCGGTTTTGTTATTCGCTATTCTTTCAATATCGTTTGTTAGAAATCAGATGCCACGGAACGTAAAGGTGAACTCCACAGGCTTGGTCACATCAGGAATA
>OGGI01000372.1_pt1 | contig 48140 bp, 40 predicted proteins | sample 1571051 | NCBI WGS metagenome assembly OGGI01 (sample SAMEA2582075, study PRJEB24529) | metagenome | biome: Human gut stool | place: China | collected 2011 | reverse complement strand
ATTTAGTTAAATTATATTTTTTTAGGAGTCTATTATTATGGCACTAGGAGACAACAACAATCGCGAATTAAGACCTACAGTATACTCTGGTTATACTTTCTACAACACACGTTCTGAGAAAGCTAAATCCCGTATGAACTTCTCTATGTGGAAGAATACTATTAAACTTTCTATCGAACGTATGGTAAAAGAATCTAACGATGGTTACAGTGCAGAATTCGATACAGAAAATCCAGCATTATTATACTTAACTGCTTCTAAAGCATTAGTATTGACTGATCTTCTTAAAGCATACTTACGCGACCCAGAACAATACTCTGGTTTCGGTGTAGAATCTGCACGTGCATTGATTACTATCACTCGTGAAGGTGATGACGATGTTCTTACTGTATCTACCAAGAACGGTTCTGAAATCGGTGATGGTTTATCTTATGTATTAAATCATTCTTTCCCTGTAGTTGAAAAAGTTAAAGAAGATGGTAGCATTTCTTACAATAACTCTTTCGCTTCCTCTACAGATATCAAACAATTGATTTTCCAATTGGATGATTATGTACATGCAATGAATAATACTATCGCATTCTCTGTTATTGATAACTTGGCTAGAAACACTCAATCTAAATACAGCTTCTTGAAAGAAGCATTGAATGGTGGTTCTTCCTATGGTAGCAATAATGGTGGTAGCCGTTATGGTAAAGGTTCTGCAAACCAAAATAATGAAGTTGACGACTTAGACGACTTCATGTAATACTCAAAATATACTAAAGAAGATAACTTGGAGAGTATACGATATCCGTATACTCTCTATACTTCGTTTCAGGTAGGTTTATATGGATACTACTATTAAATACGTAACTAAGAACTTTATTGAATTTGAAGTATTATTTGATTTAGATTTGGCTATAGCTCAGTATATCTTATTGAATACTAAGAATACTAATTTTATTGATAAATCTATTAGGGAATCCAAGGTAGAGATCACTAATAATTATCTTAAGAATAAGCTACTATATAGAAAGTATGATAATCCTTTATCTGCAGTACTGGATAATAAATACAAAGATAGCTTTGACGACATATTGGAATCTATCATGAAAGATCACGCTGATGATGTATATGAAAGAATAATTCCTACAGATCTATTACAAGCTATCAACGCTATGGGTGTAGCTGATGATATTATCAAATCTAGAATCAAATGTGATAACGAAAAACAAGTCAATATAGTTAAGAAATATTCTGAGGTATTGGAGATAGTAAGAACCAATGAATTATTCGAAGATTCTACTTCTCTATTTATCAAATACCTTAATAATATTCAAGATTATGCTCCTATTGGTGGTAAATACATTTATATCGTTAAAGGTAATTACAATCTAGGTCCAAATTTTCTCCCAAGTCCAGTTGTAACTATATTGGGAGAACAAAATGTAATACGGATGGTTGATATCTATTCCAATATCACCATTCCAGAAGTAAACTTGGAGGATTATATTAATGAACACAGCAAGAATTAAAGCGGTTTCTAATATTGTACCTAAAGACGTGCTTCGTGAAGTACAATTAGAAACTATCGAACGTATAGCTAATGCTTTGGCTAACTCTTACGGCCCATCTGGTTCTACTACACTCATTCGTAAAGGTGATGATGTAAAAGGTTCTGGTGTGACTGCTTATACTAAAGATGGTCATAGTATTCTAGGAGCTATTAAGTTCAATAAACCTATCGAAATGAGTATTCTCGATGATCTTAAAGATATTACTCGCAATACTGTTAAAACAGTTGGTGATGGTACAACATCTGCTGTAATCCTCTCCTATGAAATCTTCCGTGCATTGAACGAAATCATTAGCGACCACGCCAATTTCACCGAAAAGGCTGTAGTCGCTGAACTACAGAAAGTAGTTAAAGATATTACTACTATTATCGAAAATAGTAAGCAAAAACCTACTATTGACAAAATCTACCAAATTGCTTTGACATCTACTGATGGTAATGAAGAAGTAGCTAACTCTATTCGAGAAATCTACGAACAATTTGGTCTTGGTGTATATATCGACGTAGGCATTTCTAATACTACTAACCACATGGTGAAAACTTATGAAGGTTTGACTATTGATGGTGGTTATTTCAATCCATGCTTCATAAACCGTGCCAAAGACGCTGTTTCTGAACTTCAAAATCCTAATATTTACATTTTTGAAGACCCTATTGATAATAACTACACGCTTAATCTTTGCTACAAGATTGTAGAGCAAAATTTGATTGCTCCATTAACTAAATACAACACTTTGGTTCAACAAGGTAACCAAGCTGAAGCAGATGCTGTAATTGCTAATGAACTTAAGGCTACTGCAATTATTACTCCTACATTTGGTCGTGATATTCGTTCCCAAATGGATAGCATCATTGATATGATGAGTAGTTCTAAAATTGAACAACGTGCTCCATTGACTATTATCACTGGTATGACTGATGTAGATCGTCTTGCTGACTTAGCAGCTATGACTGGTGCTAAAACAATCAAGAAATATGTAGATCCTGAAGTTCAAAAATCTGATGTAGAAAAAGGTATTGCTCCTACATTGGATAACGTAGCTACTGATTTCGGTGGTAAAGCTGAATTATTAGTTGCTGACACTAAAACTACTAAAGTTATCAATCCAGAATTGATGTTTGATACTGATGAAGAAGGTAAACGTGTATTCAGTAATGATTATAACAACCTTCTTGCTTCCTTAGAAGCACAATTAGCTCAATTAGATACAGTAAAAGAATCTGCTACTGAAGTAAATGTACTTCGTCGCCGTATTCAATCTTTGAAATGCAATATGGTAGATTACTTAATCGGTGGTGTATCTTATACTGACCGTGATGCATTAAAAGATGCTGTAGAAGATGCTGTTCTTAACTGTCGTTCTGCTGCTAAAGAAGGTATTGGTTATGCTGCTAACTTCGAAGGTCTTCGTGCTGCTTATGAAGTAGCTGAAGTTACTTCTAACCTAAGCCCAATTAGAGAAGCTGTAAGCAATGCTGTATATAAAGCATATGCTAACACAGTTGCTCGTATCTATGTAGACTACATGGCAGTTGAAGATATTGAGCAAGATGATTTGATTAAAACTCTTATTGAACGCAACAAACCTATTGATGTAACTGGTAATGATCGTGAAGTATTATCTTCTATCAAAACTGACCCAACTACATTACAAGCTATTGTAGATATCGTAGGCTTAATGTTCAAAACAAATCAATTCTTGTGTCCAATTCCAGATATGAATACATATACTGCTGAATAGTAAAATAAATTATGTAAGGGAGGGATATGATTGTCCGTCGAAACTACATTTGCTAATTATATAAGACGACCTGGTATTGTCGGGAGTACTACACCACAAATTAAACTAATTGAAATGGATGCTCGTCAAAGATATGAACGTATCTTGATGCGTGAAGGTGGTAGTTTAAAGTTTTATCAATATAAAGACGATAAAAACGATACCTTTTATATCCATATCAAAGTCCCATCAGAAGTATTAGATAAATTCTATTACGATGTGATTATAAAGTTCTGTGGTCATACAGGTACAGAATCTTATCCAACCCTTACTAACTATAATATTCAAGTCTTCTCTAATGACCCTGCTTTCTGTTATACATATGCCTATGTATTTAATAAAGAAGGGATGTTAATTAAAGACTTTGCTGATAAGATCGGTCCAGACTTCTTAAAGAGTAAGCCTAGAGAACGAAATCCTAAAGAAACTTTTGGTTTTGTTAAATCTCTATACTTTGCTTACTTCTTTATGGAGCAAAAGAAATTATTTGAAAAACGTTGGTGGGACAAAGCTAAGCCTTATAAAGCTGATGCTATATCCCGCAACATTATGAAGGCTGATTCTAAGATAGTTAAGCGTCAAAGAGAAGCAGAACAACTTAGAAAAACTGAGAAGGCTACTAAACAAACCCCTCAACCTCCTAGAAATACTTTTGTCGGAAGTGATCATGTCAAGCCAGCTAGAGTTGCTAGTGGTGTACGTAAAACAGGGACTGTTAAAACTACCAAAACAGTACGTACAACTAAGGCGATTCGAAAAAGATAATATAGCTGTATATTATAGAAATGAAGAAGGTTATTTGGTCTTTCATAAATAACCTAAAATCCATTTAGGAGGGTTAAAATGGCAGAAGAATTAAAGAACGTTTTTATTGATCTCGGTGAAGCTCAGCCTTTTGTCTATGTAGACGACTGGGTTCCACAACCAGAAGACTTTATTTTTACAACCTCAAAAGGTTTAATTGAATTGAATGATATCGCTAGGATATATGGCTTAGAAGATCATCATCCAATTGCTTTCTATTCGATGGCTAGTAAGAAATGCTACAATGGTGCAACTGTAGTAAAACCAAATGGTGATGTATCCATTGGTTTCCGTGATCATTGTATTCATTATCTTAACTATTTCGAAAAGTTTTATGATACTGAACACACTGTAGTTAATATATTAGCTCAGTTGAAGTATCTAATAGAATATCATGAAGGGTATAATGAAGATATGTTAGTAGCAGATATTCAACGCTACTTCATCTCTAAGGATAGCAATCCTGTACTCCATTATGATATCCATAGATTTGTAAGGGATAATTATAATATACATTTAACGTATAAGAATAAGAATAATCCATGTCTAGAATACAGAGATTATCATGCTTGTATTTTGTTTGAAATCTCTATTCTTCAAAATATGATTATTCCTACTCTTATTCATTTCTCTTATCTACACCAATACACAAATCAAGATATTCAAAGACTTCTATTGAGAGTATTTGATAATATCTTATTTGAAGTAGATAATAAATACAATGTCGATATGGCTTCTAAGTTATTTGAAACTATCTTGACAAATGTAAATAAAAACAAGAAGGGTAATCCAGTGTTATGGGATATGCAAGAAATCCGAGCTCGTAATCCTATTTCACATGCAATGGAAACCCAACAAAATATTTTGGTACAAATCATTCCAAAATATTCATTTAAAGAAAATATCATCTCGTTTAACTTCTTCTCTATTCAAAATGATTTGAATAATAAAGTTCTACGGGCTAAGTATGAATATGCTTTAGCATCAGTATCTTCTTCTAACGTAGATGAAGATAATAACTCTGAAGCAGATAAGTTCGAAGCTCACTTAGCTAAGATGAATGAATCAGCAGTTATCCAATCTACATTGAACTGTAATCAAACAATTCAACGTATTGAAGCTCTGTATGGTCCATTCTCTGAAGATGAAATCATGTTCTACATGAAAGAGCTTAGTAAAGATGGTAAGAATATCAAAAACCAATTCCAATTCAATTTGGTTTCTTATCTATTCTTGAAAGAGTTTAAAGATATCCAAGCAGTTAAGTTGGTTACATTTAGACAGTATGTAATTATGCTATTAGCTGCTAAGAAGTATCTTATCTCTGCTGGACAATCTCTATTACCGTATATCATTGGTGGTAGAGTAGAGAAGATTGTTAGTCGTAAGACTGTAAATAAGAAGATTCTTCAAAAGATACAATTCTCCGAAAACTATCCTAAAATAGTTGCTAAATACAATAATAAGAAAATCCAAGAAGAAATCATCTTTAAAACAATCTCTCAAATCTTAGCCTCTGATTTCAGAAATATTGACTTCTATAATCAAGAGCTTAATGGAATCAAAATTCAATGCATTCCAGAAAAGATTTCTGAAGAGTTGCTTCAATATATTTTGTTAATTTAAGACAATTTAATTCCAGAGACTAATATTAGTCTCTGGAGTTTTATTCGTTAAAAGGAGGTGAGAATATGGATATGCAAGAAGAATTGAAATACTATCTAATGACTACATTTCCTGATGCTAAATCCGCATCAAATGGTAGAGAAGTAGTTATCAGATGTCGCTTCTGTGGTGATAGTAAGAATAAAGATTCTCGTCACTTATACTTATCTTTAGGAGATTCAGTTAAAGGTATCCCTCCAATGTATCATTGCTTTAAATGTAATGAAAGTGGAGTATTATCTAAAGATGTAATCAGAGAACTTATGGGTTATGCTGATACATCTGAAGTATTATATAAATTAGATAAGTCTAATAAAGAAATATTCAAGAATGCTAAATATAGACCAGTAAATAATAATTACTATTTGAATCAAAATTACCCGTATAACGATAATACTTATAACAAGAAGAAGATTGAATATATTTCTAATCGTCTTGGAATAGATTTTTCTTATGGTGAAATAATCTCTAACAAAATAATACTTGACGTAAAAGAATTATTAAGTTATAATAAGATTAACGTTGAGAATCGATTTCGTGATCTGATCGATTATGCGTCACTAAATTCTATTGGCTTTCTAAGTATGAATAATAGCTTTATCACATTTAGAAATCTCCGTAAGAATCCACCAAGACAGTTTAACTTTAGATACATGCAATACAATATTTTCAATTCTTTTGAATCAGGGAATAAGTATTATTGTATTCCGACCATGATAAACACGATGTCGAATGAACCTGTCCATATTCGAATTGCTGAGGGGGCTTTCGATATATTATCCGTTAAGTATAATTTATGTGGAGGTAACACTGAACAACAGATGTATATCTCTGCTAATGGTAAAGGTTTTAGTAGTGTAATTAAACATGTTTTAACTACATATCCTATACCTAATTTAATTTTAGACCTGTATTTAGACAACGATTATGGTAATGATTACGCTATATGGAATTGTAAAAAAGCTCTTGAATTAAATATACCAGTATACTTACACAGGAATGGGTTTGAAGGTGAGAAAGACTTTGGAGTTCCCGCTAATAAAATCAGTGAACAGATTTTAAAAGTTTAAGTAAACTTTACTTATGGGAAGGGAAGTGTTATTATGAAATCTCCAAAAGAGCTTTTACGGGGAGTGTCTGATTGGATGATGTTTATAGAGAAGCTTAGATTAACTAAATACGAGTTATTTATAATCTTCTTCTCTTATATTGTTTCCCTCTTGGCATTCCTCTTTTCTATCTTTGCTTTCATTTCTCTTTATTGTAGTGGAAAGTTTTCAATGATATGCCCAGTCATAATACTTGGTATCGTAGTTGACATTCTTCTCTTCATCAATTCATTCAAACTATATGAAGGGATAATCGATAGTAAAAAATTTTATAAATAGATCACTTTTACCCATAGCCAATATTGGCTATGGGCTTATTATTTTCTTAGGAAGGAAAACAAATCATGAAAACATGTGTAACACTTTATGAAAATTACCTAGCTAGATATTATCTCCCAACTACTAAAAAGGAGAAACTAGGTTTTATGATATTGAGTAATATTGATACTGAGGAACTAATAAACCTAAACTTAGTTGCTCATATCATATCTAACCATATCTGGTATGGCTACAAAGGTATCTATGTTTATATCTACTCTAACGGTAAACATCAATTGTATATTGATAATGGTACTGAAGAACAAAAGAGTTTATACTTCAGAGATACTTCCAATAATATCCCATCTCAAATAGTAATCCTAGCTAAATGTATCTTCGAAGGAAAATATAGAAAAGCTGCTAGAATTATTAAACAAGCTAGAATACATGCAAGTCTAAGCGAGCTACTTAGAATTCCATTGGTTCGATATTATAATGGTATTAATTTCCCATTAGAAGAACTAAGAGATATTTGTAAAAAAGGAGTTTAAGATGGATACAGAAAGAGAATACAGCCATATGGTAAAGAATAAGATGTTACCAGGTGGTAAACTAATTTCAGATTACCAGATAATGACTGGTTACGGGTTATCTGAATTAGAAATGAAATATATCGATGAAGTCGGTATAATACCAGAAGTTCCAGAACATGTACGAATAATTCCTAAAGGATTTTATAAAGACGATTCAGGAAAGATTCGTAAAATAGAGAAATAAATAGAGGGTAGCTAATATTGGCTACCCTATCCTTTTATTTATTTTTTTTTTGTAATATTCTCCTTTTTCAACGATATATTATAATAGTGAATAAGAGTATTATATTTAATTTATATTATTAATTATAAGGAGTTTTAAAATGAAACAATTAGTATTAAAAAACGGTGCAACAGTATCTATGGCTTCCACTAATAAAGAAGTGAAAGTAATTAAGAAAGCGGAAGATCGTAAAGATCGCCGTGGTATTGAGTTGATGGTCTTATCTAGTATTATTATGGATTACTTCACGCATACAAATAATGAAGAGTATTTGTATAGCCATTCAGATGAAGACATGGATGGTACATTAGTTAAAAAAGTAGTAGGTAATTGTTTGGCAGAGAATGTCCATATGTACAAAAACATTCCTGTAGACGTAGTACTTTTGGCGAATGCTATCCTAGATGGCAAGATTCGTAAAGCTACTATGTTGGCTAAGAAAGCCGATTTACGAATCAACCTTTCTAAAGTTTTGAATAATAAATTGATTACCCGATTCAATGATTGGGATATCAATATCTGTCGTTTAAACGAACGTTATGCTTACTAAAAAATAATTTAAACAAGGAGAAATTAAAATGAATTTAAAAGTAGTACAATTAACATCATCTAATTACTATGAAGTGAAGAAATATTTGAGATCCCCAGAGTGGGAACATCCGGATTTCGGTTGGTTTGGAATTAAATCAGTCGACTTTCAAACAGGTATCCTTATAGGGAAACGTTATGATGAAGAATTCAAAGTACCAATCGAAGGGGTGAAATTGATACATTGTGATTTAGTTAATCTAAATTACTATAAACTTTTGGAAAAGGTCCCTTCCGAAATCCGTAGTGATTTAGAAGATGTAGTCGTGGATCTAGAACAATATGCAGCCGCTCGCGGTTACAATGGTTGTTTCTAAAGGAAAGAAAGTGAGGTAGCCAATATTGGCTACCTCATATCCTTCTTTTATTTTTTCTTTACTATGAAGTGAAACCCGTGGCAAGAGAGTCTCACTTATATGTTAGATTGTGATAATAAGCGGTTGATTTCTATTAGCAGCAGATACATAGTTATCTTCAAGCTTTTGAACGATATCATCACGCTTATTAGCCCAGTCTTGTAAAGTATCCAATGGTAATTCTGTAGTAGCATAAGAAGTACTTACGTTAGTAAAGTATTTTAAGTTGTTATAAACAAATGTAGCTACATCAGAAGTTGCTAAATTTTCGAATATCTCCATCTTAGATGGTTCTATCGTCATTAGGTTCTTAGAATGTTTGACGTATAGATTAATTGGAATAGACTTAAGAGTTTCTAATTGGTTATTGGATAACTGAGAAGCTAATCTAATTTTATTAGGAGCTTCGAATTCTGGATAAATACCAGCTTTATAAATACTAGCATGGTTAGTAAGCATTTGGTTCATCATAATATCTTCTACGTTCATTTGTGTAGTAAACATATCGAATGTACTAAAGAACCCAGTACCGAACCCAAAGGAAGGATACATAGTGCTTAATAATCTCCAGTCAATGTCTCCACAGCCAATAATCTTTACAGATGAGCACGTTGCTTCATCGATAAGATAGTAAGGACCTTTACGTCTATCACCAGTTAGATAATATGTCATCTTATATGGGAAGTAACGACTGAATGTATCCAATGTTTCATTAGCAATTATTTCTTCCATCCATACATCTTTACCCATCTCATCAGGTAAGTTAAGTACACGAGTACCTAAACGACGTTCTATTTTATTCAATAGATTTGTAGTAGCATTCATCATTGGCATATCTTTATCACCTCAATTCTATGTGGTAAGTAAAATATATAGAGTACCCAATATTGGGTACTCTAATTATATATTTTCTAGAAACGATCACAGAACTTATCGATCTTAGCACCAACATAATCTTCAATCGGTACAACGATAACATTATAGTTTTCATCTACTAATTGAAGGTTATTACCCTTACGAGTAATATTAGTGAACTCTTGATCAAAAGCTTCACACATAGCGTTTAAGTTATAAGATTCTTTCATAATAACTTTACGCACATCATCGTTAATGATAGGAGCGACAGCAGATTCAACCATTAAGCTGTTACCAGACTCAACAATTTTACGTTGCATGTCTTCATTCATATTAGTCAATTTAAGATCATCCATGAATGCAGATTCAGTTACAATGTGATCTGTATAAGCATCTGGATAAGATGGGAAGTATACACGGTCATAACAAATAATACGTAAGTTAGTAACTTGATTACGACCACCATTGTTTTTAATGGAACCGATAGATCTTAAAGAGAAGGATGGTAATTGACCATCTTTCAAGTCTTCGTTAAAGCTACGACCTAGTTCATTATTAGTACCACGGAAATGAGCTTTTACTAAAGGTCCTTCCATCCAGAGTTTAGTAAACCATACTTGTTCTAAAGTACCATCTACTTTTTGTTGACGAGATAGATTCAAATCTAATGGGTGACCAGCTTCGCCTTTGAAGTTACCAGTAGTAACCAATTCACGAATACGATCACTATAGATTTCACTATGCAAGTCTTCAGTAGAATAGAAACGGCGGTTACGGTTTTCTTTCTCACCAACTTGGAGAGTACCTTCAGCCGTAACAAAACCGTTTCTTCCTACATTTACAGTTTCACAAGAAACAACTCTTTCTGCAGCTTCATTAATGACAAACACTACAGGTTTCTTCATTATCTAGCCTCTGAAATAATTATTTACGAGTAAATTTCTTTTTAGATTCATCGATAACTTTAACAGAGTCTTCCTTTTTGGTTTCTTCTTCTACTAAGTCTTTAACTTCAGTAACAACTGGAGTTTCTTTAGGAGCTGTTTCTTTTTTGCTTTCTACAATCTTTTGGATAGTAGATTTGGATTCAGCTTCTACTGCAGAGTTATCTCCATTAGGACCTACAGAGTAGATTTTGAACTTAGGAAGTTCTTCTTTATCATCATCATCGAGAATAGAAACATCGTCATCCCCATCAAGGTCTTTATCATAGTTATCAAAGCCCAATTGGACTACTGTACCATCATCAAGAACTTCTCGAACTAGGATGCGTTGTTGCAAGCATTTGCGGATAGTATCAGTATCTAATTCGATACCGTTAGCTGGTCCGCTAAAATTAATACCATCAATATATGCAGGTTGAGCTGCATATACATTTACTGTTTTAATCATAGTATAATCCTCCTAAAGAAATATTACTATTTGCCGATTTCCATATCTTCGATAGAAGGATCTAAATCATAATCCCAGAAGGAATCTTTGAAGATATTATCAGGAACAGTGTCTTCTTTTTTGAAGCTATCGTCGAAGTTCTTTTCATCAGCACCTACTTGAGGACCTTTGTAACCGAATTCAACGTCATCAGCATTGATACCAGCACCATCGAAAGTATTCATAGTATCAACTTTATCTAAGTCCATTTCTTGACAAACTTCTTGAGCTTGTTCAACGAAATTCAATTTCATGGATTCGTCCATCTTGAAAACTCCTTTATCATCATCGTCATCTTCATGATCGTCATCATCAGAATCATCGTCATCGTCGTCAGAGTCTTCATGATCATCGTCATCGTCGTGATCTTCATCATCACGGTCATCTTCATGATCATCATCGTCATCATCAGAATCGATAGTGATACGTTCTTCTAATTCATCATCAGAATCATCGTCATCATGGTAAGCTTTACGATCCCCTTCGAATGTAGGAGCATCATCAACTTCCATATCAATAGCATTGTCGTCACGATCTACAAGATCTTCATCTTCCTCTTGTTTAGGAGTACCAGGAACAGGAGGTTTTTGATTACTTTCGCCAGCTTGAGCTTTATCTGTTTGACCTGCTTGAGGTTTAGAAGCTACTTCTTTACCAGATTGAGTTGGTTGAGGAGTAGATTCTTCATCTAAACTAAAGATAGCATCAATATCATCTTCAGATTCGTTGAAGTTAATACCAGTATCGAAAGTCAAAGCAGCGTTAGCCATATCCAATTCAGATTCTTCAGATTCAAAGAAGTATTTACGAGGTTCTAAGTACCAAGAGATAATAAGACCTTGACGTTTCTTAATACGTTCTTTGAGATCTTTTAATTCAGAAGAATAAATACGACAACCGTATTTTAAAGCTTCGTCTTTTAATTTGTCACCAACCACTTTAGCGAATGAACTGAAATCTTCATAATCTTTATCTTTAAGGTATAGACCAACACCAGGTGCATATCCTACCCCAAGACCTTTTTTACGATCATCAGCTCTACGTTTAGCCATGAATGGGTTGTATTGTAATTGACAAATTTTTACAGACTTACCATCTTTGATGAATTTGCGTTCATCTTCTTTAGTAAGCTTTTCAATAACTTCGCCTTTATCGCGACCAAATACACCACGAACAGTGCTTAATACTTTAGAGCCCAATGCTTTAAGAGCTTTAGCACGGGATTTTTCATCAGCTGGTTTCTTAATACCAAGTTTTTCAGCGATAGATTCATTGAAGGATTCATCATCACCAGCAATACATACCAATTCTTCTTCATCGAAAGAATCTTGATCTTCGTCGAAATCGATATCCAATGCTTCCATTACAGGAATGCCATTAAGGATAGCTTCTACTTCTTCACGAGCAAGAATACCATCTCTAATTGCATCATCAGCATATTCTTCGATTTCTTTATCAGCTTTTTCAGCTTCTTCATCAACTTCGTCGGAAATAGAAATTTTACCAGAAGCGATGTCATCTACATCGTTGTCAGTAATCAAACCAGCACCGATAGCAGTATTTACAATTTCGTTAATTTCATCATCATTAGCGATATCTACAGGATCAACTACGTCTAAAGAAGCAGCTGCTTCTACTACGGAGTCGAATTCCAATTCTTGATCAATAATATGATCAATAGTAGGTTCTACACTTTCGATGATGGATTCAATATCATCAGAAATTCGCATATATCGAATACCTCCTTTAAATTATAAGGATGTCCAGAATGGTAGAAAAGTATTGGTACTATAAGCACCAATACTATCTCCAATCTATTTGTTTACTGTTTTGGAATACCAGAATCTTCTTTTAATGGTTTCTTTAATTTCTTTTTACCAGTATCTTTAGAGTCTTCTTCTTCCACTACAGGTTGTTCTTTATTGTCTTTTAAAGCGGAGAGATCACCAGAGGCAATATCTCTACCAGTCTTCACAATATTAGAACCTTTTTCAATAACATCTGGAATACCATCTCCATCTAAGTCGATGAATAAACCAGCAATGAATGTTACTGCAGCGATAGCAGAAGAACCGATACAAATAGCAATGAAATTAGAGAGTGCAGATAAATCTGGAGTTCCATGTTTCAAAGAAATATACCACCAAGCTCCATACCAAGTAAGGATCAATACTAATAGTAAACCGATATAGAAGCAAGATATAAGAATAAGAGGTTTCTTAAGATTCTTAATCTTTTCTAAAATACCAGGTAAACCATTCTTAAAGAACCCATTAAACTTTTCTAGCATGTGAAATATCTCCTAGAATAAAATTAAAGCATACGGTAAGCACCGGATGCAAGAGCAAAAGCTACACCACCAAGTTTATTTGCTGGGTTAGCAGCTGCTTCAGCTTTAGCTGCTTCTTTAGTAGTTTCTTCTACTTTAGCTTTAGCTTCTACTAATGCTTTAGCAGCAGTGGCTTTATCTGCTTCAGATGCATGTTCATCTTTAGCAAGTTCTTCCACTTTAGCTTGAGCTTTTTCTAAGTTTTTCTTAGCAGTTTCTACTTCAGCTTTAGCAGCTTCAGCTTTTGCTTTTAATGCAGCTTCATCAGCAGAAGGTTTAGCTTCATGAGTTTCTTCATGAGTACCTTCTTCAGCATGAGCTGCAGGAGGTTTAGGTGGTTCTGTTTCAGTGTGAGTTTCTTCGAGATGATCACCAGCTGGAGTGTGAGTTTCGGAAGATCCTGGAGTGCCAGTTTCATGAGTTTCTGTTGTACCATGACCTTCTTCAGCACCATGAGTACCTTCACCAGTATGACCTTCTTCACTACCAGATGGAACTGCAGGTGTTGGAACTACAGGTGTAGCTTCATGAGTGCCATCTTCGGTATGAGGTTGTACTGGTTCAACACCAACACCAGGTACTACTGGAGTAGGTGTTCCCTCATCAGGATTCATACCAGCAGCAATCATTTTAGATTTTAGATCTTCAACTTTAGCTTTAGCTTTTTCTAAGTCTTCAAGAGCTTTGCCTTTTGCTTCTGCATCTTCAGAATCCGCGAGGTCGTGAGCTTTAGCTTCAGCTTTTGCTAAATCTTTTTGAGCCACTTCAAATTCTTCTTGTAGTTTCTTTTTAAGATTATCCGTAATAGGAGTAGTTTCTTCACTAGAATGAAGAACTGTAGTTTCTGTAGGCATTGTTTACCTCCATTTAAAATTACAATAATTTAGAATATTCTCTGTGTAGACCACTAGGGAATAATTCATCCATGATTTCAGAAGAGCCTGGAGTTTCCATCAATACATCAAGAGGAGAATAACTTACAGATTCTGCAGCCTCTTGGATAGTATCACAGTTATCCATCTCATCTAGAGAATCTTCTAAAATAGCAGAAAGAATATCTTTCATTTTAAAGGTTCCCCTTTCATTAAATAATTATTCAAATGTTTTCCTAGTTCTTCTAGTTTCCAAATACATTGACGCCCTTAGTAGCAGCACCGACAACATTATTGATGCGGTTCTTAGCTACAGTAGCAGAATTTTGGACAGTATTTGCACGCAAAGAAGTAGTACCATTTGCATTCGAAGAACCATTAACCGCCGCTGCTTCAGCTTCTTGAGCAGAAATCATAGCGGCCAAATTACTTAAAGTGTATCTAACTATATAGATTAAAATAGGGATAGTGTAGTATAGCTCTTTACAAGGATTGAAGCAAATATACCGTATAGATTCTATCATCTCTGGTGTAATAATTCCACCATTGAGATAAGTATGAATAAGTTTATAGTAAGCATTTTCTTTATCAAGATTATTGATAATCTTCATACAGTCACATTCACACTTATTAGGATCTTTATTACCTTCTAATGGATTCATACCAGGAATAAGATTCATTAAATCTGTATCGAAGTAATCTAATGGTTCTAAGTAAGGGCCACCCATATAGTAACCATCATCATCACGTACAGTGACTTGATAATATGGTTCAATACGTTGGGATAATAAAGACATAGGATCTTGTACTAATATACCATAAGCTTTAGTGAAGCAAAGCTTAGCTTTAGTATCTTCAAACTTACGGAATATTGTATGCTCATAGTCCATATTCATATAAAGAGGTTCTACTGCTGGTTGTTGTACGTTGATATAACGATATCCATTGTAGTTTAGCAATTTATTTCGAATTGCAAAATTTATCAAGTACGGATCGTAGAAAAACGTACCATACATACCATATTTAAACACAAATGTTTGAGTAGACTCTTGGAAGAACATCTCGTAATAGAACTTTTGTAGCATACCAATAAGCTCAGAATATTGATTAGATAGATTATACAAAGTAGAATCTACTACAACATTCGGATTCATACCAGTAGCATCATCAATACCACCAGAAGAACCAGTAGCACCAAGACCTACAGCATCCGCATTATACATATATTCTCGAATAACTTGTGGCATAATATTATCACCAATAGTTTCGAGTTTATATTCAATTTTGTAGTAATTATTACCGTTTGGTAATGTATCTATATTTACCTTTACCACTCTGAACCACAATGTTTTCTTAGTCATTAAGTGGTCGATGGTAAAGAACGATTCTTGATAAGGAATAAAAGTATTCGGAGGGAGAACAGCTTCACCTTCAATAGGATCGGCTTCTGTTCCGAATTCACCAACATCGATATTTAATTCGATTTTACCCATACCATATAGAACAACACCATTGATTTTATCAAATCTTAAGCCAGAGGCATCACCAATCGTATTATATGTATTTTCCAACCGTTCATCTAATGTAGTAAACTGTTTGTTTATATTATAGAACGTAACAGTTGTCATAGACTGATCAGTGAAGAAAGTATAAGGATTATCGGTAACCCTATTAATCATAGAATTAGTAGTGTTACCGATAATAGATTGGCGTAGAGATGTATTGGTATTATTCCGAATTACGTTGTTAGTTACCAAACTACTAGTAGAAGTATTCTTGAATTCGCCCATTTATCTCTCCTCCAAATAAAAATTAAAGACGAGCTAATGCATCATTACATTCGCTTTGGAAGCGGTTTAATAATGCTTGGCGAGACGGACCAGAATTCCATTCATAAGAACTACATACGTCTAAGTAAATAGCACGGATCATACGTTCATCAAAAGATTCTGCATCTACATAAGACAAGTAAGGATAACCTACAGCTTGTACAGCATCTTCGAACATTTCAACGATCAAACCAGGACCGTATTGTACAGCACGAGACCAAACAACGTCCTTCATAACTTCGGAGTGGTTTTCGATATGGAAACCATTAGCAGCAAGATCTTCTACAGCTGGATCATAATGGGAATATTTGATAAAGTCATGTTGAGATTTAGCAAAGTCATCCAAGTTACCGTTTGCAGGATCAGCTAACCAAGACCAAGCACCATCAAATTCAGCAGAACCGATTTCATATTGGTCTAAATTAGCAGCAAACCAATAACCTTCTTTATGAAGCCAATTGATATATCGTTGAACTGTACCAGGATTGGAAGCTAATTGATAAGCACCATAACTTTTCCCGCCGTAGTCATCTACACCGCTGGAAATAGCACCCCAGTCACCGTTACTTTCGTATACAGAGGATAATTCACCTAGCATATATTTTTCACATCCTTTCGTGAGTAATACAATAAGAATTCAACCTATAATAAGGTTTATTGATATGTTTTTAAAACAGCTTTCTGCTTGGCTGGAGAATCAAACATAATTATAATGTTAGAGGTATAGATAATGCTCCTAATTTTATATCTTTAACATTGTTTGCTGTTGTTTTCACATAGAAAATCCTACCTAAGAAAAAACGGACTAACCCCGTACCCAATATTGGGTACGGGACAGTCTGTCGCAAAATTTACTTAATCGTTATCGTATCCATGGATAGCAATACGGTTAGCTAACATACATTGGAACTTCTCATCAGGAGATTTACCAGGTTCTCTGACAATCTTCCATCCAAGATAGTTACACCAGTCCATATATTTATTAATATGACGGTTATCATAGAATGCCCATGGTGTATTCCAAAGGTTGTGACCTTTTTCATATACCAAGTATCCATGTTTACCAGGTCCTTGAACTTTCTTCCAAATATATACCAACTTAGTTGGACATACTCTTACAGAGAAGAAATAATATGCAAATCCATACGCATTATTTCTATATAACCAACAAACCCGAGATAAGTAACGTTTAATTCTTACAGAGATAGGAATATTAGGATTGATTACTTTAGACACAAACTTCTTACGGTTAAAGTCTCCTTCTTCAAGAAGTACTTCATCTTGTTTGAAGTATTTATCGTAATCGTACTTTAAGAAACCCCAACCATATCTTTCGACATAGTCTTTATTATCTAAAGTACTATCCCATGTTTGCCAATAATGTAAGAAACCATGAAGTTCACCTTCTTCATCTGCAAATAATACAACTAACCAGTTAGTTAGGTAACAGAGAAGAGTACATAGGATTTGACCAATAAGGTACAAGAAATATTTCATATCTTTTAGTCCTCCTTTCTTATTGATTTAATTATATGTCAATAAGATCCGGAGTAGCCTTATTGATGTCATTACCGAATCTAAACTTAAGTGTACCACCATGTGGTAGTTCAGTAATCTCATCAATCATAAGAAGATATTTCTGATATTGATTTACTTTGATAATAGGATAAGACATAGTATCCGTATTCACATTATCAAACCAATACTTTTTAGAATGGAAGTTTTGAATTCTGATATTAGCTGCAGGAGAACCATCATTTTGACTTAAGAAAATCTGTACAGCAGTGATACCACCAGGAATATTGAGCTCAAAGCTTTGAGAAAGGAATGTTTTAGAACCATCATTAGACTTATACTTAGTCCATTTAAGCTCTCCTGTGGGGATCTCTTTAGTAACAACTTTAAGTTGCATGTTATCCTTAATATCAAAACTATAAGGAAGATCTTTAGTATTAATTAATTCCATATAATCCTCCTTATTAAACTACAATAACTTTAGACTTGTCTATACCAGCAGTTCTACAGAATGTATCAATATCTGTAGGTAAATTCTTAACCTTAACTGAAGTGAGTTTAGGACAGTTAGAGAACATGTTGTTATAATAAATACAGTTCTTAAAATCTAAAATACCAGTTATTGTGGTAAGAGACCGACAATTAGTGAACATAAATGTCATATATTGTATATTACTAGTATCCCAATTAGATAGGTCTAATGAAGTTAATGAACTACAGGTGTTAAACATGTTTGCCGTAGAGGTTACATTACTAGTATTCCACTTACTTATGTATAAAGTCTGTAATTTCTGACAACTATTAAACATAGACCCCATATCTGTTACTTTACTAGTATTCCATTTACTTATGTCTAAAGAAGTTAATGAACCGCAGTTTAAAAACATAGATGCCATTGTAGTTACATTGCTTGTATCCCAATTAGATAGGTCTAATGAAGTTAATGATTTGCAGATATAAAACATAGCTGACATATTAGTTACTTTACTGGTATTCCATTTACTTACATCTAAAGAAGTTAATGATTTGCAGTTAAAAAACATATTATTTGTACTAGTTACATTACTAATATCCCATGAAGAAGTATTGACTGATACAAGATTATTAGCATTAATGAAAGCTTGTAATAGTGTATTTACACTCGTAGTATTAAATACAATATCACTTAAATCATATGGTTTAATACCAGTTTGTGTTTCTATCGGTTTACAGAAATCTGCTATAGTACCATTCTTAGGCTGTAGAACATACTTAGAATCTGGATTGTAATCATCACCGTATATCATCTTCTTAAATTCTAATGTAGGTTTACCATCATCACCAATATATTTGAAAGTATTTTTATCTATAGTTGGATGAGATGTAAAATATTCATCAGCATATGTCTTAGTATTTATTCCCTTTGTAGTAATATCCACAGAAGTATCAATCCAGATAATACTTTCCATATTTTCTGTAGGAGTTTTATCAGATATCTCTAGAATAACATCAGGAGTGATAGCTACAAAATTACTATTTAATTTAGAAATAGTTCTTCTTCTAGAATCACTAGAATATAATTTCTTAATCACCATAGTATCCTCCTAATACAATACAATTTCTAAAGACTCAGGTGCTTTAGAAGCAGTTTTAATTAATGATTTCAATTCATCTAAAGTTAGTTGATGATTATCAAGACCATTGTCCAATATATTTTTTATTTCAGGATCGGATTCTGAAGCTGGTGTGGTTTTATAATTTAAAATCATTATATCTACACGTTTAAGAGAAGTACAACCTTCAAACATGGAATCGAAAGTTTTATTTATAAATGCTTTAAACTCTGTAAGTGTATCTCCAAATGCAAGACCTTGAGATACAGTTTTCAGTCCACTACCAATAGAAATCCAACCATATATATGCTTTAAGTTTGTACATCCTTTAAACATGTTTTTGAGTGAAGCACCACGAGCAAATAAATATTCCTTAGTTGCAGTAGTTGTTTGTATCGAATGATTTGTGAAATCGACATATTTTAAAGAACTACATCCTTCAAACATACTTTCACCAGATCTTAAATAATCGCCATATATATTAGGAAATCTATGAACTTCTTCTAGATTAGCACAATCTTTAAACATATTCTTTGTTGTATTTATAGCTACAGATGTATTAGAGTTATAATCATTATCTGTAGCATACATCTTTTCTATAATATCATCATCTAACTTTCTAATTGTTTGATAGTTAGGAATATTCTTTAAAGCGAAGTTTTCGAAATAATCTGTCCCCTTCTTAATTATAGGGAAATCTTTCTTATCTATATTTAAAAATAAAGTATCGTTAGGTTGTACCCCACCAGGAGTATCTGTAGCGATAATAGTTTTACCTTTACTACCAGCGTTAGCAAATACTTTATTTAATCTTGCTAAATTAGTTCTATTAAGAGTACTATTCTTGATAGGAGAGTTTGACATTTAATTTTAATCCTCCTTTATAATTAGAATAAAAATCCCAAGAGTCTATTATTAGACTCTTGGAGATTCTTTTGAAAATTATCTGATCATTATATTATTAATGCTTTAGAATAGCACCTAGACCAAATACAGTTGTTAAAACATACGCAAAATTGCGTTGATTCTTAGCAACTTTATACTTGTGTTCTATTGATTTTTTATATTGCTCAAACTCACTCTCCACTAGATCCAACTGAGTCTTTAATAGCTTTGAGTTGGTCATTGCTTCGTCTAATGACTTCTTCAAGCTCTCTAGCTGTGCCTTTTGCTCCATCAAGGTATTCTTCACTTCTTGAGATTGATTTTGAGCTTGCTGATTGTAGCTCATGGCGTTCCCGATCGAGCTGTTCGATTGATTCAACTCTTCTTTGAGCTGATTCAAGATCGCTTGTTGCTGACTGTATGCTATCTTGGCTTGATCCAATTGAAGTCTGTAATCGTTCAACGAGCTCTTGAGAGTGATTAATTCTGTCTCTCGCTTCGCTGAGTTCTCTTCCAGTTGCTGATTGGTATTCTTCAATACGTTCAATTCCGTCGAGAGCTCTTGAATTTGATTGTTGAGCTTCATTGAGAGATCTGTTTGCATCTTCAATGTTGCGGATAACATTTGAATTGAGCTCTTTTGATTGTCTGATTGACTCTCGGACTTTACTTGAATCGACTGATTCTGGCTTTGGTCCGAAGCAAGACTTTGTGAAGAGCACAACGGCAATAAGAATAATGCAGATAGAGCAAGTTTTAATGATAGACTTTTTAAACTCTTCGTCATGTATTTTACCTCCTAAGAATTGAAGCTTTTCTTTTAATTTATTTATCATAAAGAAAATTCTCCTTAAAGAAATTGGAGAGAAGGTTATAGCCTTCTCTCTTTAATTTATTGGACTACGATAACTTTAGATTTATCTATTCTAGCTTTAGTACAGAATGTATCAATATCAGCAGGTAAGTTTTTAACTTTAACTGAAGTTAAATTTGTACAGCCACCAAATACGCTATTATAATTAGTACAGCTCTTAAAATCTAGAATACCTTCTATTGTAGTAAGAGATCTACAGCTATTAAATGCATAACCTAAATTTGTCACTTTACTTGTATCCCAACTACTTATATCGATATACTGTAATTTAAAGCAATTATTAAAAGCAGAATCCATATTGGTTATTTTACTAGTATCCCATGAAGAAGTATCTATAGATTCAAGATGACCATATGTATTAAAAGCAGCATATAGTGATCTTACATCTGTAGTATTAAATATAATACCATCTAAATCATATCTATCAATACCTCTTTGTGATTCTATTGGTTTACAGAAACCTCCCAAAGTATTATTCTTAGGTACTAGAATATACTTATCAAGTGGATCATAATCATCACCATAAAGCATCTTCTTGAATTCTAATGTAGGTTTACCGTCATCACCAATATATTTGAAATTAGCCTTATCTATACTTGGATGTGAAGCGAAGTACTCATCAGCATATGACCTAGTATTTATTTCCTTTGTAATAGTCTTAACGAATAAGTCTATCCATAAAGTTTTCTCATCTGGATTAGCTGGAGGTTTAACGTCGAAATGATATTTATATCCTTTCTCTGATAAAGATAGATTCTTATCAATCTTCTCACCTATAACTCTAGGAGAATCACTAGATTTTAGAATTTCCATTTATCATTCTCCTTTCATTAAGATACTACGATAACTTTGGATTTATCTATCTTAGCTGTCGCACAGAATGTATCAATATCTGTAGGTAAGTTTTTAACTTTAACCATAGTGAGTCTATTGCAACCAGTAAACATATCCTTGTAATTAGTACATGCTCTAAGATCTAATGTACCAGTAATAGTAGTAAGAGTATTATCTTGATAAAACATTTTTTCCATGTTAGTTACTTTACTAGTATCCCAATTAGATAAATTTAAGGAAGTTATAGTATTACATGATTCAAAAATACTATTCATCATAGTTACATTTCTTGTATTCCATCTAGATACATCTAGAGATGTAACTGAACTGCAGTTACTAAACAAATTGCTCATATTGGTTACATTGCTAGTATTCCATCCAGATATGTCTAAAGTAATAAGGTTACTACAAAATGTGAACATGAATCCCATGTTAGTTACATTAGCAGTATTCCATCTAGATACATCTAAATTTGCAAGATTACTACAACCATTGAACATAGAATACATACTGGTTGCAGAACCTGTATTCCATCTAGATACATCTAAATTTGCAAGATTACTGCAATAATAAAATGCATAACTCATATCATCTATATTATTAGTAACCCAGTTAGAAACATCCAATGTTGGCACAGTACAGCTTGCAAAAATATTACTTATATTAGTTACTTTAGAAGAATTCCACCTAGAAACATCTAGTTCGGCAACTGAGCTGCAACCATAGAACATATTTTTCATATTTGTTACTTTACTAGTATTCCAATTAGAGACATCTAGTTTTTTAAGAGCACTACAAGCATTAAATATGTAACCCATATCAGTTGCTTTAGAAGTATCCCATCCAGATACATCTAGTTCAGTAAGTGCACTACAGTATGAAAATGCACCAGAAAAGGTTTCTACTTTAGAAGTATTCCACTTAGATACATCTAGTTTTTTAAGAGCACTACAGAAGTTAAATGCATAAGATAAAGTATTCACGTTACTAGTATCCCATTTAGATGTATCCATTTTTTCTAATAACCCACAGTCATAGCACATGTATTCCAGACTACGAACTTTACTAGTATCCCAGTTAGATGTATCTATAGAAGCGATATGGGTAGCAATATTACCTAATAACCCACTAAGAGTATTTACCGATTTGGTATTAAATTCAATCCCATCTAATTTATAAGATACGATACCAGTTTGCGTTTCTATTGGTCTACAGAATTCATTTATAGTATTATTCTTAGGTTGTAGAATATACTTAGCATCCGGATCATAATCATCACCATAGATCATCTTCTTAAATTCTAAAGTAGGTCTACCATCATCGCCAATATATTTGAAAGTACTTCTATTTATACTAGGATGAGCTGCAAAGTATTCATCAGCATATGTTTTAGTATTGATTTCTTTTATGATAGTCTTAACGAATAAGTCTATCCATAAAGTTTTCTCATCTGGATTAGCTGGAGGCTTTGTATCGAAATGATATTTATATCCTTTTTTGGATAAATCTATATTCTTTTCAATCTTCTCAGCTAATACTCTAGGAGAATCGCTAGATTTTAAAATCTCCATTTATTCTCCTTTCATTAAGAAACTATAGTAACTTTACCCTTACTAATTCTAGCCACATTACAGAATGTATCAATATCAGTAGGCAAGTTTTTAATTTTTACATTAGTAAGGTTAGTACAAGCATCAAACATTCTAGCATAGCTAGTACATCTCTTCATATCAATTACACCAGTAATGGTTCTTAAATCTCTACAAGAATCAAACATACCTTCCATATTGGTTGTGTTGCTAGTATCCCAATTTGATATATCTATACTTGTTAGATATACACAAGTTTTAAACATCCAACGCATACTAGTTACTTTACTAGTATTCCATTTAGATACATCTATATTTGTAGTACCGTTACAAGCGTTAAACATACCAGTCATATCTGTTACATTAGAAGTATCCCATTTAGACACGTCAATAGTTTTAAGACGTACACAGTTAGCAAATGTAGCAAACATACTAGTTACCTTGCTAGTATCCCACTTAGATACATCTAGTGTAGTAAGAGATTCACAGTCATTAAATAAATGAGCCATATTAGTAACTTTACTAGTATTCCACTTAGATACATCGATACTTTGTAATTTATCACAATAATGGAACATACCAGACATATTTGTTACATTGGAAGTATTCCAGTTAGTAGTACTACCAATAGATGTTAAACTACTAGTGTGAATTAGTGAATGATAGAACATATCTCCCATGTCTACCACACTGCTAGTATTCCAGTTAGAAGTATCGATAGAAACTAAAGATTTACAATCTTTAAACATACTATTCATATCTGCTACTTTACTAGTATTCCATTTAGACACATCTACTGTTTTTAGAGCATGACAGCGTTCGAACATCTCTCTCATAACAATCACAGTACTAGTATTCCATTTAGATACGTCTAGATTTACAAGAGCATTACAGTTATTAAACATCTCTCCAATATTAGTTACACCATTTAAATTCCAATCTTTAGAATCAATAGTTTTAACGTTGACGTTATTAACAAAAGTTCTTCTAGCATCTCTAACTAAACCATAGGAGAAGATCTTATTTACTTTATTCTTATCAGCTTCACTCATAGTTTCTGGTAAGTTGTTAAATAATCCATAGGTTGTTTCATACTTGAATTGAGGATTAGAAGTTATTTTGACATCTTTATTGGAGCTATCTATATTATAGGTTGGGTCACTAAAACCATATGATCCACTACCATTCCATTTTTCCATATCAAAACTAGGTGCAAATACTTCCTTATCCACGTTAGTATATTTCAATACTAACGGTAAATTAGGTTTCGCTTTAAAGCTTTCTGTATGATCGGTACCATTATAATTCATAATGATAGTTTGGTATGGAGATTGTACTAGAGTTACATTATACTGGTTAAGTCTAGGTACAGGAATATTGATAGTATTTGCTGTAATAGGAATTCTATACGTAGGGCTATCTAATCTATCTATAACATAAGCTGGGGCTTTGATATCGTCAGCAAATGCTGGAGCGATTTGTAAATTAGTATTAGGGTAATTATAAACCCAGATAGTCTTATTTTTATTAAGACCATTATATTGGTTATAAACTATTCCTGCCATTCTTGCCTCTTTTATAGTTTCAATCCAAGCTTTTGTAGAATCTTCAAATGTAACATCAATAAATTTAACTTCTGTAAACGGTACATTACCATCACCATCTATTATAGATGTATCAATATCATTAGTTACATATTTAAACGTGTTGACAGGAACGAAGTATAGATTTTCATCACCAGATAAATATTTTACTGTATCAGGTAAGAGGAATGTTTTATTTGTGGTATTACTACGATCGAAATCAAGACCATCCATAGATACCACACTGTAGTCATCATCATATGGTACAACATTGAAACGTACTTTAGTACCATAAGGGATTCTTTCACCATTTTCATATCCATGTCCAGCTTCATCTATAGCAATAATTCGATAGTAATAATCTTCCATATTATGTGCAGTGAATAGATATGTCTTAGGAGTAGGATTAGGTACAGTAATATTATTAGTTGCACCTACAGTGAATGTAACATCTTGAATTGTATCATAACCAGTAATGGCTGCAGATTGTCTAATAGTTACATTAGCACCAAATGGAGCAACAAATTTAGCCCCACCACCTTTACCATTACCATTAGTAAATACAATAGGAGTTGTAAGACCTTGGTAAGAAACTACATAAGAAGCATGTGGTAAATAAGCATCTTCTACAATACTATTCATATTAGGTACAGTAATATTTACTACACCATATGCACCTGTAGTAGGTACTATAGCAGCAGCACTGATATCTTTAGTAATAACCATACCAAGTTTACCATTAGCAGGATCGGTATTATAACCAACGATAGGCATAATACTATCAGGTAGACTAAAGTATTTGTTTTGCTTATTACTATAATAGAGAGGTAAACCATTAATTTCCGAAATAGTATAATCTGTATCAAATGGTTCAATACCTAAAGTAATCCTTGTACCATAAGGAATAGTATCACTAGGATTATATTTAGTACCAGCGGTATCAGTAGCAACAATCTTGAAGTAATTAGCTTCAGAAGAGTTAGAGGTAATTGTGAATCCTCTAGGAGTAGGAGCTGGAATAGTTACATTATTATCGTTATCTACTGTTACTGTAATATCATCTTGATGATTATATCCAGTAGGAGTACCGAAAGATCTGATAGTTACAGTTTTACCATAAGGAGCAATAAATGTCTTAGTAGAACCTTTACCATTTCCATTAGTAAATGTAATAATATTATCAATTCCCTCGTAAGTTGCAGTGTATTGTGCTTTAGGTAAATAATCATCAGAGTCTACACGGTTAGTAGCAGCTGGTAAAGTAATATTTACTACACCATAACGTTTAGCTGGAGTAGCAGTTACTGTGATATCACCTCGTACAGCAATACCATTATTATATCCAGCAGGATAATTAATAGTACCAGCTTCATAATGACCAGTTACATCATTACGTTTACCCAATAAGAATTCAACTACTGTGCCATAATCTACATAAGTAGGTTCTGTATAACGTTCACCTGTAGCTTTATTTACAATATAGATAGTTTGACCTTCTGTTTGAGTAGGAGTAATTAAGAATTGTTTGAATCGACTAGCTTTGACTTCAAGTCTAGTATCTTGAGTTAAAGTAATAGGACTTAATACAGTATCATTTCGATAACCTTCATCTAATTCTATTTCGAATTCAAATCTAGTATCATGTAATACTCTAGTTAAAGTAAAGTCATCAGTATAAGTACCAAGTACATTACCATCTTTCTTAACTTTAAGTCTAGTATGAGAATCTGGAGATACAAAGTCTACAGTAAGATTATATCTCATAATTCTTTCAGCAGATGTAGCTGTTACTGTAATAGGTCTATCTAAACTTGCAATAGAAGTAATATTTAAACGACCAGGAGTCCAATCTTCTGTATTAGTAGATTCAATACCAAATGTAATTGTACTACCATAAACCGCTTCAAATGGTGCAGTATAACGTTGACCATTATACATAGCATAGATAGTTTGACCTTCGGATTGTTGTAATTGAACTTTATATTTCTTAATGATAGAAGGTTTAATTCTAACAGAAATATCTTTATTCAATATATACTCACTTAATACAGTATCGTTACTATAACCATTGTCTATAGTAAGTTCGAATTTAACTTCTGTATTTTCTTCAAGCTTAATTACGTTAGATTGAGTAATATTGATAGTACGACCATCACCAGTAATCAATTTAAGAGTACCATGTAAATCTTGAGGATCATTCATATCAAATAATACATTTACAGAATGATGAACTTCATCACTACCAGTAGCTTCAGTAGCAGAGATAATAATATTATCTGTAATATCAGCTTCTTGGATATTAGCTACACCAGGAGTCCAGTTTTCATTCTTAGCAACTACTTTAGTTGTAATATGACTATTCATTGGAACAGTGATAGAGAATCTTTCTTTATATACTTCCACAGTACCAGAAGGTTCTGTTACGTAAACCCAGATATCTTGGTTTTGATATTGTTCTACTGTAATAGTCTTCATGATAGGAGAAGCTGGAGAAGCGGAGATAGTGGAACCATGTTTATTCTTATCTTTAACTTCTTTAATCTCACCAGTATTCCAACCATCATCTGCATCAATATATACAGCATAATCATGAGCAACATTCATTGGAATTTCGAATGTTTCATAATAAGTTTTGTTGTTATATTCTACAGAGATACGTTGATGTTCTGATTGATTAATACGAACGATATAAGACTGAACTCTAGGAGGTTCAATATTTCTGATAATTACAGATTCTGTAAGTTTATCAATTCTATCGTAGTTTAAAGTACCTTCATAGTAGTTATTATCAGCAGTAACCGTAAACGTAATCTCACTACCATATTCAGCCATAAATGGTTCAGTATAGTCTTTCCCATTATAATGGGCAATGATAGTTTGATGTGGTACTTGTCTAATATCTACTCTGAGCATAGTCTTAGTAGGTTCGGTTAAAGCTTCCACTACAGTATCTTCAGATAATACAAAATGAGTTACATTAGTCTTAGAAGCATCATAACCTTCATCAGGAATAACCTTTACTGAGATAGGAGTCTTAGCTTCTAATTTAGTATTAGATACATACTCACCAATACCATCAGAAATCTTAATAGTTTGATGTGGTCCTTGTATAATGAATACTGTAAAGTATTGTGTAGGAGGTATATATTCATGAGAAGTATCAATCCATATATCTCTATACTCTGGATTCTTAGGAGGTTCATGATCTATAGTGATTTTGTTCTCTTTATGTTTATCATAAAACCTAAGTCCAGCTTTTATATCAGCTATAAGCTTGGCGAGAGAATCACCAAGCCTAACTATAAATTTAGGATATCTCAATTTATTCTCCTTTCATTAAGATACTACTACAACTTTATCTTTAGAAATACTAGCAGTTCTGCAGAATGTATCAATATCTGTAGGTAAGTTTTTAACTTTAACTGAAGTGATATTATTGCAACTAAGGAACATATCTTCGTAATCGTTACATGATTTAAGATCTAATACACCTTCTATAGTAGTCAGATTTGTACAGTCACTGAACATTTTTTTCATATTAGTTACTTTACTAGTATCCCAATTATTTATCTTTATAGTGGTAAGAGAAGTACAAGAATTAAACATTGCCCACATACTAGATACTTTACTAGTATTCCACGCAGATAAATCCAAACTGGTTAGTTTCAAACAGAAATTAAACATTTGACCCATATTAGTTACCTTACCAGTATTCCACTTAGATACATCTAAACTTGCAAGTTTATTATCGAATGCAAATAAAGATGATAGATCGGTGACATTACCGGTATTCCACTTGGATATATCTAAACTTGTAAGTCCTGAGCATCCACTAAACATAGCTCGCATATTAGTGACATTACTAGTATCCCATTTAGATACATCTAAAGATGTAAGTTTTTCGCAATTAGAAAATACATAGTTCATATCTACTACTTTACTAGTATTCCACTTAGATACATCTAAAGAAGTAAGAGATTTACAATAACTAAATGTACCAGAGATATCAGTTACTTTACCAGTATTCCACTTAGATGCATCTAAAGTTGTAAGAGACGGGCAGCTAGAAAAAATAGATTTCATATTAGTGACATTACTAGTATCCCATTTAGATACATCTAAAGTTGTAAGAGCGGTACAACTATTAAACATACTAGAGATATTAGTCATTTTACTAGTATTCCACTTAGATATGTCTAAGCTAGTTAGAGCTCTGCATGCACTAAACATGCTATTCGCTGTAGTAATATTACCAGTATCCCATTTTGAAACATCTAGAGCGGTAAGTTTCTCACAACCAGCAAATAAACTATCTGATCTGATGACATTTGATGTCTTCCACTTAGAAACGTCTAATGTTTTGAGGGAAGAACAGTGATAAAATACATTAGTCATCTCAACAACTTTACTAGTATCCCATTTAGAAACATCTAAATTTACGAGAGATGTACAATTCCCAAAAGCTTTATCCATATACATTAAACTTTTAGTATTCCAATCTCTAACTGGTATAGTTTCTAACGAATTGCAGTTTAAAAATGCTAATTGCATGTTATATACTTTACTAGTATTCCATGTAGAACAATTTAGTTCTGTAAGATCAGTACAACCATTAAATGCACCTATCATGTATTGAATATTGCCTGTATCCCAATTAGATAAATTTAATTGAGTAAGTGAAGAGCAGTCATGGAAAACATAGCTTATACCATCTGCTTTGGATATATTTAAATTTCCAATATTTGCAATATTTTTTAATTTACTATCACCTGAAAATAAAGTAGATAATTCAGTTATATTGCAATTTCGGAATACATTCATATCGATTCTTTCTAAAGAATGACAATCTCTAAATGCTTCTTTGATATTTAAATCACCTGACAATTTCCATGCTGATAAGTTTCGGTTTAGTTCATCAGATGTTAATTTATCGCAACCAGCAAATATATAGCTTATATCTCTTATATTATCCTTGAGTTTAAGTACTGGGAATTTTGTAAGACTATATGCATTTTTAAAAGCACCATTAACCGATACTATATTTTTTGCATTTTCGGCATAATTAAAATCTTCTTCTCTTAATTTATCTACGGTTTTGTAGAATAGATAATTTCCGTGAGTTGGCTTTTTACCCATAGTGACATCGTCAAATGTATAGGAATTATCAGGATATGGGTATCTTAATTCAACAAAGTTAGTTAGATTAGCTGGTTTTAGCGTAGCTGGAGTTGCAGTTACTGTTTTATTTTCTTTAATATTAGTAAATTCTGTAGTGGATAAAGTACCAACTATGATATCAACAGGATTAGAAGTCTCAATACCGAATGTACAGCTATCGCCATATTCTACAGTAAATGATTCTGTTTTCTTAACCCCTTTATACATAGCATAAATAGTTTGGTTATCAGTTTGAGTTAAAGTAATAGTAAACTGTTTCTTAGAAGTACCTTGGATAATTAAAGTATTATCTTTATTTATAGTAATAGAATTAGGATTTCTAGTTTCAGTATATCCTTCTTCCATAGTAAGAGTAAAAGTTAATACAGTTCCGTATTGGAATTGTAATACAGTACTTTCTGTATAAGTACCAAATACAGTACCATCTTTAGTTACCTTTAACGTAGTGTGAGCTTCAGGATCAAATACTATATTAAGGGTATATTGTTTAATTTCCGCTGCTGTAGCACTTACAGTAACGTTTTCTCCTCCTATAACAGCGTATGTTTTATCTAAAGTACCAGCATCATAACCAGGGTCTGGTACTATTTCAAATTCAACTCTAGTACCACTAGGAACTTTAACGGGAGTAGAGCTTCTTACATCACCATATTTAATATAAATAGTTTGGTGTGGAGTTTGTACTGGAGTTACAGTGTATGTGATTGGTTCCGCATCAGATACAGTAACCTCTAAAGGTTCAGTACCAACTACAGTATAATCTGGGTCTACATTTAAATTACCAGCAGTCCAACCTTGATCAGCTTCTACAGTAAATTTAATTTTATCACCAAGATACGCTTCAAATGTAGTTTCAAAAGTTTTACCTTTATAAGTAGCAGTAATCTTTTGATGACGCTTTTGTCTAATACGAATTTTCTTCTTAGCTTTACCAACAGCAGAAGCTTTGAAGATAATATTATCGAAATTAGTAGCACGTACTTTAGTACGATTCAATAAACCTGGTTTGTATCCGGCTTCTGCTTCAATAGTAGCAGATACAGTATCTCTACGTTTGATAATGAAAGGCTCAGTGTGTTTAGTACCCTTATAATCAACTGTAATAGTTTGATGCGGAGATTGATATATCAATACTTGAACATTTTCATTACGTTGAGGGTTAGTTTCAGCAGCAATAGTAAAGTTCTCTTGAATATCTCCAGGACCAGGATGATCAGAAGTTCCTGGGTCATAATTAACTAATCTTGTACTACAATCTGAAGTATATTTAGTCTTATCTTCTGCAGTAAAAGAATAAGAAGTGGTTTCATCAGCAAATCTAATGATATTTCCAGGATCAGTGAGATGAACATTGATATCTTGGAGTTGATATTGCTCTACAGTTACTGTATGGATAATAGGACGAGCTTCAGAAGCAGAAATAGTAGTAGAATTAGAAGCTAAATCAATAGCTTCTTTAATTCTACCTACATAATACCCATCATCGTCAGTAAGAGCTATATATGATTTATAATTAAGCACTTTACCAGCTGGGATAGTAAAAGTTTTAGTATAACTCTTACCATCATGCTTAACTGTAATTAATTGATGATCTGATTGAACTATATTTACAGTAAAAGGACTATCAGACTTCACTGGAGGTTTAATTGTTTTATTCCTCATAGTGGATTTGATCCTCCTTATCTTCTATTCTAAATATAACTGTTGTACCAGAGGAAAGACTTGTATTGAATGTTTCGCTCCAGATTTTAACCTTATAAGGATCAGTTACTTTGAATTTATTATTCACAATATCTTTAGTCTTAATTCTTAGACCAGAATCATAGTTATCTCTAAGTGTAATATTAGCTGCAGTATAAGATACATCAGTAAATTCTACTTCTAGATACTTAATATATCTTCCAGCACTATCTTTATCACGTTTAATGATGATAGATTTAACTGGTTCTAGGTTATTGTACTTACCAAGGATATTATAACCAGTTTGAATATCAATATCTCCAGTATCAGTAATCTTTCTAATCTCCTCTACAGGAATATCAATATCTTTACCGTGGATTAAAGCATTAGTGGTCTTAGTAAACCCATAAGTATTACCATTTACTGTAGCTTTAAGATCAATATTAACTGGGATATCAGAATAATGGTTTAAATCATATAAGATTTCGAATAGCTTAGGTATGGCACCATTAGTTTCATCAGCCCATGTAGCATGTCTAACTAATAAGTCTTCAGAATCAAATTCTTCGGCTGTAATAGTTTTAGTATATACTACATCTCTACGTTTAGGATATCTAAATTGATGATTGATAGTAATAGTAAGACTATCGAATGGTATTACTCTATCTGGAGTTCTAATAGTAAATAATACATTAAAGCCATTACCACTAGCTGTATTGTCTTCATCATAATAAGCCATTAGAGATAAGATATAGAATGGTTTACCATCTATATCAAACTGAGCAGATTGCATAGAGCCAATTTGTACAGGAGGTCTGTCTTGATCTTGTATCCAATTAGCTGCTGGAGTATAATAACCGTAGTAAGCAGTTCTAAAGTGGTTACCATACATACGATCATATTCTTTACGACCAGATTTAAGTACCCAGTTAGAAGAAACTTCAGCCATAATATCAATATACTTATCAGAAGTGTTATTAATGATATCTGCACTGATATTAATATCTTTAGATAAGTGCTCTTCTACAAAACCAGAGATATTTACTTCCCCAGAAGCCTCTAATTGCTCAATTACAGCACTCATAGGTAAGAAATTGTCATCTATATAAGGTTTATTGAATACCTGTGCTGAGTGTTCTCCAGTATCGATCCAAATGTCGCCTTCTTCAGCGGCATTTGGTCTTAGAAAGGAGACACGTATTCTATTTTGTTTTTTATTGAATAATTTATTAGCAGAATCACTTAATAAAGTAGTCAAATGAGCTAATCCAAAAGCCATGTTATCCTCCTTTCTAATATCGAATAATGGTTATGTGTAATTTAATAGGTTCTCCTGTTTTAGAACGAATATATTGATATACGTCATCATTTGTAGTCCAATCATTAATGAAACCTTTTTCACGTTTCAATACATCATGTAAACCATCAAATACTAATGTATATTTATTATCTATAGAGATAATAATCACTTTAATATATTCAGAATATTTACCAAGGACTTCGAACCAAATTTCACCCTTAGTATTTACAGCAAACCAGTTAAGATTACCATCTAGAATCCAATCATTAGTTAATTGACCATAGTTACCTTGAAGATATCCTAACCAATTATCATCTCTAGAAAATTCTGGGGTGAATACAGTATCAATATCATTCTTATTATCTATAGTGGCAGAAATAGAAAGACTTTGTTCTGTTACTTCAAGCTGTTCAATGTTTGCTGAAATAGGAAATTCCTTTTCACTAAGATTTTTATGATCTATAGCATAAGAAATCCAGAGATCACCTGCCTCTGGATCTTCAGGAGGGATTTCACCAAAATGGATTTTATTTTCTTTTTTCTCATGTAGAGTATTGAAGAAGTATTCTATACTATCGATAACGGTAGATAGTCTAGCTCCCAATGGGAAAAGAAATTTAAACATTTCAAACCCCTTTCTTAATAAAATATGAAGTTTAATTATAATAATGTTTTCGTGCACAAGAAATACCCCTATCCAATATTGGATAGGGGATAGGTTTTATCTTATTTCTTGGTTACATTATAATTTGTTTCGATAAAAGTCTTCAATTCATCTTCATCTACATGAAGTAAACCAGTAGAATTTACTCGAAGCATAGTACCATTAGTAACTCGTACACCACCAATTTTAGTATCAGTAGCAGCAGGAACAAAAGTAGCTTCTAAAGGTACAACTACCCATTGCCCATCACGATAAACTTTTAATTGTGCCATTAAGTATATCTCCTTTCTTAACGTTGACGTCTCCAAACGAATGTAGTAGCGGAAACAGAACCGAATGTAATATTATTACGAGTATCGGATTGTTCCCAGAAAGTACCACGCCAAGATACATTTGGATCAAAATTAGCATCAGTAGTCATATAGATAGAACCAACTGGATATGCTATATCTATTGCTGTCTTAGTCTCAATAGCACCATTAATAGCTGCATTAAGACTTCTACCACCTAATGTAGTATTTTCAGCAGATAAATCTACAGGACCAGTGAATTTATTAGTACCAGTAAAGGTATTATTTCCACCTTCAGTAGGGATAGTATCTTTCCAATCTAAAGTGATATTAGTACCACCACCAACTCTAACTTTATGGTTAGATGGTGAGATTTGGAGAATAGCTGTAGTCTTATCTTGACCAAAACCAATACTCATTGCTGTACTATTGGTTTCGTTCTTTAACTCAGCACCTTTAAATACATCAAATGTATTAAATGGGTGTAGAGATGTAATAGTACGTACTCTATCGTAATCTTTTTGACGGAAAGAATCAATATCAGTAGCTCTATAAGGGCTCATAAAACCAAATGCATAGTCATAAGTATTAATAGAGGCTTGAGCATCTCCATCATTTACAGTAATAGCATCTTTAGTATCGCTACCAATAACTAATTCATCTGATTTGAAATGAACTTTTACACCAGAGTTCTTACCAGCAATCTTAGTATCATCATTCATGACGATATTGCCAGTCATATTACCACCAGCTAATGCTAAGTAAACATCAGCTAATAGATTAAGATTGCTCGGAGTAATACCATCAGTAATACCATAACCAGCTAATGTAGTTGGTTTATTAGTAATTTCATCAAATGGAACTATAACTTTACGGTTTTCGATAGCACTAATACGACCATCATCACCTAAAGTAAAGGATGGGACGTATTGTCCAGTATTACCGAACTTACCACCCATTACAATTCTGTTAAGTTCAGTTTCAATAGTAATATCTTCACTACCATCGAAGTAAGCATTACCTGCAACAGAACCAGATAGTCCAATATTACGAGGATTTACTAATTTAATAGTAGCTTCAGATGTAGCAGAGTCTGGAGATACGTTAATATAAGCTGTACCAGACCAACGATAGATTTCATTATTATCGTTAGTGATATAAATGATTTCTTTATTACCGATTCTAGGTAAAGATTGGTAGTTCTTAACATTTTCTACTGATCTTACGAAAGAAGGAAGTTGGTTAACTGGTACTCTGCCATGGGCATCAAGTGTAGCTACACCATAAGGTCTAGATTTTTCATCTTTAGGAATATAATCTAGTTCTACATCTTCAGTACCGTCTACAGAGAAACCATTAATTTTGAATGGTAATTGAAGTTTAGTTGCTGTATCAGCATTACCTTTCAATCCTTCTTCTGTAAGTTGAGTACCATTAGCAAATTTAACCCCACCTGTAGTGAATTTAATATCATTGGAGTTCATATTGATAGCACCATTCATAGCACCACCATTAGAACCAAGATATTCTGTTTTAATTTCTTCACCATCGTCGGAGTATAAAGAACTAAATCTACGTGTTACCCATGCAGTAGTACCATCTATAGTTTCTCCACCAGGAGTTGTATTCCAAGTAGGTTCTAGTACTGCTGTAGTACCAGCAGTTTTACAATATAGGTATAAACCAATAGGAAGATTTTCTGTGAATACAGTATCTCCTACATGATATTCTTTAGAACGTTCTGTAGCAACCATATTACCTACACGGATAGCTTTATAAGACGTACCAGTATAGAAATCTTTATCCAAAGTAGTTTCTACAGATTGATCTGTACCATTAAAGGTTAAACCACCACCGACTTCAAATGTAATTCGATGGTTAGTCATATTGCCGCCAAGAAGAGATAGATAATTATCATCTAATTTCTTAGTGATTTTTACTAAGTTATTACGATATTCATCTGTAAAGTCATTAGTGGAAAGAACTTTGTTTCCATCTTTTTGTACAAATGCATCGTCGATGTGTTGTTTAGTATAAGTAGGATTATGATCATTATCTGTAGTAAGATGATCTAATAAATCTTTATAGTCATCATCGAAGTCATTAGAGGATAAACCCTGACCAGTACGTCTATGGACATACTCTTTATCAATTTGACCCTTATCTAAATACTCATCTTTTAGTTTATAATGAAGAATACCAAACATGTATTGAAGTTTAGATAAAGCTGTGGATAAAGTATCACCATGCTCTAATTCACCTCTAGCAATAGTTTGGATATTGGTAATAGTTACATGATTAGAATCTGTAGTTAATAAACTACGTTTTTCTAATTCTTTTACTACATCTTCAAGTGCTTTCTTATCTTCATCAGTAAAGTCATTACTAGAGAAACCCATACCTTCAGCTGGAGCTACGAATTTATCTAATTTATCACGAAGATCTTTATCCAAGATATGAGCAGTTTGGTCTAATACTCCGAGATAATATATGATGATAGATAATACTTCAGAGAGCTTCATACCTTCTGGTATTATATTGATATCACCACGATACGGTGCTAGATTAGTTACCGTAATATGATTACTATCGTGCAATTCAGAAGATACTGTACCAGTAGTTGCTGGTGTCGTAGCAGGAGTAGTTGCAGTAGTATCAGGCATCTAATTACCTCCTTTTCTGAAAAATAGATCCCATCAGAAAAATCTGATGGGATACAAGTTATTTAATTATATAGCTGGATCAGGAGATGTAGGAGATTGGATTCCTTCACCTGCTTTAATTTCAGCATATACCAATACAGTATCAGCTGGTTCTTCAAGTAATACTGTAACATCTTGACCATTTGCAGAAAGGCTAATTACAGGAATGAAGTATTCGAAAGTACCATCATCATTTTTGCGGAGAGCAGAAAGAGGAAGACGATAAGCTGCAGACTCACCAGCAGGAAGAGTATATGCATTATAAGTAGGAGCTTCTGGGTCTGTACTGAATGTATAACCAGCAGTAAAGCTGCCATGTGGGATATATTTGGATTTGATTACAAATGCACCACCAGTAACTGCATTCAATTGAGCTGTAGTTACAAAATCAGCTAAAGGTTTACCACCAAATTTTACTGCATTAAGAGCAGCACCATTGGAATCGAATTTAGCTTTCAAATCAGTTTGAGCTTGTTTGATTGCTGGAACGTCAGTAGTTACTAGAGTATCTAATTTACCTTTATCTTCTTTGCTCATTAAACCATCAGCAGTAGTAGAAGCAGCGGAGTAAACTGTAGTACCAAGTTTTACCCAAGAACCAGCAGTACCATCAGTAGCGATGATATATTTATCAGCTTCATCGGCTGTTTTAGTAGTTTGTACATCGAAACGATATACTTGGTTAGTATCATCTACAGAAAGAGTCCAACCTTCTTGAGGTTGTGTAATAGCTTTCATTGCAGCAATATTAGCTACAGATGGACGCCATTGCATGGAGTTCATTGCAGATGTGATGCGGTTATCTAATTCTGCAGCTTTAGCAGTCAAAGCGTCAGTAGTTGCATAGAAAGATGCATCTTTACCATTCAATTTAGTAGAGTTAGAAATAGTTTCTGGAAGTTGGCTGTCTTTAAGCTTACCAGTAGCATCTAATTGTGCGATACCGTTAGCTACACCAACTTTATCTCCAGTAACCATATCTTTACCGCCCAAAGCGTCAGTGATAGCAGCTTTACTTACAAATCCATTAGGAGAAGTAAGAAGCTTAGTAAGGATGGTATTGATAGGTAAAGTACTTAAGTCAGTACCACGTTCAATATCACCAATCTTTTGAGTAGTGAGAGTATTAGTAGGGATAGTTAACTTGTTAAAGTTATTGTTGATCGTAGTAATTACATTACGAGGAACAGCACCCAATTGTACTTGTTTATATATTGGCATTGTAAATAGCTCCTTATAATTAACTCAAAATACAGAAACCAGCTACAGGAGTAGTAAATTGAAGAACAATTTCTTCTTGAGTTTCTGTAATATCAGGATAAACGATTTGATATGTTGGAGTACCTTCTAAATGAGCATAAACATTTTTAACCAAAAGATTTCTTTCTTTTTCAGTCTTAGGAATTCTAATAACCCAATAATCATTTTCAGGAATCTTTTTGAAGGAATCCGTTACAAAGTAAAGACGGGATTCAGTGTAGTAATGATTCTTAATAATATCATCAACCCGTTTATTATTCTTTTCTACCATGTCAATAATATCTTGACGGAATTCATAGAATTTAGAAACGGACAAAGAATTATTTTCACTAGCATTACCAAAGTATACCCAGCGATACAATTGTTCATTCCAAATATGAAGATCTAGAGTATCACGATCGATATAGAATACACCAGGAATACCAGCTTTAGGTCTAGGATTATTTACGTCAGTCCAAATAAAACCAGAACCAAGTTTATGTGTACCTAGGAAGATTTCATCAGTATCTGTTGTAAAATACAACGTATCCATATCTGGAGTAACGATATCGTCATAGGTTTCTTTCTTCATTTTAGCTAATTTACGAATTTTATTAGTATCAGACAAAGTAAGTCCTCCTTTCTTTGCAATAAGTTTATATTAGTGTTGAACAGGCTCTATCGAGATTTCTTCGATAAAGTAACCATCTTCTACTTCAAAGTTTATTGTAACTTTATCATCTTTAAGGAATTTAAATACAGAACCTCTTTGACCATTGATAGTCAAGTTACCATTATAAGCACCAACTACAGTTAGGTTACATACATCTTCTACTGCATCTTTTGGAGCTATAGTAACATCTTCTTCAACCATCATATAGTTTACAGGTCTATCTTCTGGGTTAATAATATAACCCTTATGTACTTTAGTAGGAACTAGAGTAATCATAGATTTATATGGAACTTCGAATGATTCAGTATATTCTTTACCAGCATATTTTACCACTAGAGTATAATGCTCTGGTTGTACTATATTGACTCTATAAGTCTTAATAGTACTCATAGAAGTACTGATAGTTATATCAGAAGTTACAGTACCTTCAGGTATATTAATCTCACCTGGGTTATATCCAGTTTCTCCAATAGCATATGCTCTAAACTTAGTACCATATACTGCATTGAATGTATTAGTATAACCAATACCATTTGCTTCTACATATATCTTCTCTCTAGGTTTATTGATGATAGTTACACTATATCTATGAACAGTTGCTGGAGTAGCAGAGATAGTTAAGTTCTTAGTAACACGGAATCTACCATATGGTTGAACCATACCCGCATCATAACCAGTGGATGCTTTAATATGAGTTATAACAATATCCCCTTCTTTTGCATTAAAGGTTTCCATATAGAATCTACCACCACATTCACACATGATAGTTTGATTCTTAGATTGTTTAATGGAGATAGTGTAAGTAGGAACAACAGTTTCACCAAAGTCTAATTGGTAAGAGTCATTCTTAATATCAGGTAAGAAACCATAGTTATTCTTCTTAATCTCTTCTTTAAATGCAGGTAAAGCCATATCACCTGTGATATGTTCTTCTTGGTCTGTTAGAGTAGCGAAGTTATTAAGTAAATAATATAAACTACCATAACCACCGATAAGAGATGTAGCATCTGGCACAACCATATTTGGAGTATTATCTATAGTAGCAGAGATAGATACATAACCAGTACGATTATTATCATTCTCTATATTAGCTAGCATATTAACATAGGTTGCAGATATCTCTTTATACACTCTATCATAATAAGAGTATAAAGAAATAGCACCAGCAGGTGGTTGCATATCGAATCTAGTTTGACCGAAGTTTACTAGACCGACAGCAGAACCTGTAAAGATGCTATCATCATGAATAAAGAAGTAAGCAGTTTGATAAGGATCAGTAAAATCCAATACTAAATTATAGGTATAGAACTTATTCTTATCAATATAGAAATCTAGTTTATTATTAGCTAGATCTATCAATACCCCAACCAATTTACCTTGAGTAGGAATTACAGAAGTTTCCATATCTCCGCATTGGTGAGTTGTCTCAGCGAGCTGTTCTACTAATCTATACTCATAAACTGCTTGTTTTCGATGCCATAGAGACATTCTAGAAGACTTAGAGAGTATAGAGTTATTGATATTAGATATACCTACAGATACAGGAATACCAATAATACCTTCATTAAGTTCGCCTCTAGAGCAAGTAAATTCTAGATATATCTTCTGATTCTTAGGTATAGGTAAATTAACAAATGCAGTTGAACCATATAAGGTAGAATTGACTATAGTAGAATCACTATACATTTCAAATCTAGTCTTACTAGTTACATCTATATTCATATCAGAGCTAATAATCTTTGGAACTTTATCTTCGAAAGTTCCTTTAACTCCAGTGCAATTAATAGCAAAGCTCTTTACGATTTCTTTCCATTTATCACCAGCTATTTCTGCTTTAATAGGTAATTTGGTTTCGAATTGAGTTCGTTTATAATAGAAACCGTATGGAGTTTTATAATCATCTTGAGGATAAGAAACATTAGTCTTACCGAAGTTTACATAAAGACTAATTTGTTTCTTTATCATATCTTCATATTCTACTCTATCATCATAAACTACTTCATCATAGTAAATATCAGAATAAATACAAGGATAGAAATTATGATCAGCTAGTTTAAAATTAGTAGGAGAAAAAGAATAAAACTCTTTACCATTGTTAAAGAATGTAATCTTATTGCCAGGCACATCTACACCGACACCGATTACATCTTTACCACCTGGAAGATGAGTTAAAGTTTTCTCTGGAGATACATGATTATTTATAGCAACTGCATTGAACTTTTCTTGAATATCAAAGTTCTTATCATATTCATGATATAAAGCACCAATACAGAAATCAGCATTCAATACACCAAAGGAAGCTTCTCTAGAAACCCCTATATAGATTGGAATATTATGAAAAGCAGATATTGGATAATAGTTGCTTACATTTACTTCGAAGTACATCTTACCAGTAAGCTTCTTATTACCAATTAAGAAGAATGGTTTATTATAAGTAAAATGTAAACCATCTATACTTATATCTTCATTAGGCATAGACTTCTCGTCATATGCACTCATAAATACTTTATCCAAGCTAGAATCCTCCTTTCCAAATTATATAGATGTAAACGATAATAAAACTCCCTAGCCTAATATTAGGCTAGGGAAATAAACCTTATAAATGATCAGGAGTTTTTAATTCATCAAAGGTAGGAACAGGTACATCGAAGGAGACATTATTGATGTATCTTACTTTACCATCAATTACACCACTCACTTCATTATGTGCACCGATTATTACAATATCGGAAGCACCTTCTGGGAATCGTTCATGGTCAGATACGGTAGTATTCCAAATAGCTTTAATGGATGGGAACTTATGTAATTTGTCAAGCAATAAATTATTAGAATTTTGCCATAAGTAAACAATCTTAGCTTTAATTGGGCTAATTGCATTAGCTTTAATTAAAAGATCATTCAAATCTTCACCATATAAATAGCTATTATAAACAATAACTTCAGCATTAGCCAAAGCTGTTAATTTTGCCGTATCGGAATCAGAGATATCTGCACCAGTAGTAGTTATTGTAGATGAGAAGTTAATAGATTTAAGTATATCGTTTACTTTTGTTTTAAGAGTCTTTTCATCTTCAAACAACTTAGTCACTGCTTGATATTTAGTACCAAATTTAGCAGCGATAGGTTTTGCAGATTCTGGGAAGTCTTTCCAAGTACCAGTAGGAATATCTACATATTTTGTAAACCCGATATTTGTAATTAAACGGAATTTTTCTGTGTCATCTACATTACCATTTACGATAAAAGTATCATAAATATTAGATACATCAGCATTATCAGGGAATATAACATGATGAGAGTAATTATATCCATTCAAATAACCCGGTTGGAAGTTGGTTGCGTCTTTGAAATATGCAAAATTATTATCGATTATGTATGAATTATCTATCCCATTATTTGTTTGAATATCAGGTTCTTGTGTAAAATCAACTTTATTGTGTAAGGAATTTAACATTTCAACCATATCAGCTTCAAAGCTAGGTTTGATTGTAGCTGTTAGAGAAGTTGTTTTGAAAAGGTTAGATACTTTCAATTCAAATTCTCTTGTAATATCAACACCATCAGGAATGGTAACTCGATTTACAACAGAGTTATTATTAGAGATATATCCAGGTGTGATTTCTGGTCGTAATTCAAATTTGATAAATCCATGATCGGTGCCATCTTGGATAGCCTTAAGGCTACTGTTACCATTATGATTGATAATATCAATATCGATTTGTCTAGTACCATTACCATAACGAACTACATTTCCGTTATTATATTCAACATTGAATTTTTCTTTTACCATGTCGTGAAGCATATCAGTTAAACCAACAGGTACTTTGTAGAATTTTACTGCTTCTCTATCTAAACCTAGGTTTAAACCAAATTCACTAAAGCTTGTATCTACAGATTCTTTAACCTCTGTTGCAGTTACAGCTTGAGAAGCATCAATAGCATATACTACTTCAGGATCTAAAGTACCAGCAGCCACTTTTTGATCGTATGCCTCTTTAGTAGTAAAAATAATTTTTTTAATTTGATCAGCCATTTATTCTAATCCTTTCTAGATAAATTATTCATTAATTTTAGCTGTATATCTATCAGAAAGTTTCTTAACGTTTTCTTTTTCAGATTCTGGGAATGCTACCCATTCACCAGTACCCAAATCAACATACTCACTAAAATCTGGTGTTAAGAATAGTATTTTAGAATCATCGGAAGAGATTAAAGAACCTTCAACGATTTTCTTTACATCATCTTTAGATTTAAGTACACAGTATTTTGTACCATAACCAATAATAGTGCTATAGAAATTATCACCTACAGCTTCTCTATTTGGGAATAGTTTGAATAGACTATTATCAAAATTATATTGTCCAGCTGGACCATATTCTTGTTTTACAGCAGCTTGTTCAAAATTAACTTCAGAAATGAATTCATGTAATTTTTCAATAGCTGTTGATTCAAAAGAATGTTTGATAGGGAAAGTTTGTTCTGCTGTACCAAACAAATTAGAAACTTTAAGTTCAAAATCTGCTTCTAAATTAACACTATCAGGAATGATAACAGTGCAGAGACTATCATTTGGTCGTTTGTTATATTCATAATGACAGTATCCATGGTCAGTTCCATCTTGGATAGCTTTAATAAAAACATTTTCGCTTGGGATTACTGCACCAGAAACAAGAATTCTATTTGTACCATTACCAAAGTATGGATAACTAGTTGGTAAATCATCTGTTAATTTCTCGATAACGATTCCTTTAAGCATATCAACTAAAGAAACAGATTTATTATAAAATTTAGCAGCTTCTCTGCTAATACCTAAATTAAAACCAAACTCATTGAAGCTATTATCAACAGTAGACTGTACTACTTTTTTATCAGCAGCTTGTGCTGCATCAATAGCATAAACTACACCTTGTTCTAAAGTACCATCTGCTACTTTTTGTTCATAAGCTTCTTTTGTTGTAAAAACGATTTTATTGATTTCGACTACCATTAAATATATAATCCTTTCTATATTAATTATTATAAGTGATCGTTAGGTTGTAATTGTACAATACGCCAAGAGCCAGGACCATCTGTTGATTCGGCAATATAAATTGTGCCATTATCTACTGCAACCTGTCCAACAAAGTCTGGAGCCTTTGTTATATCAGTAGCAACAAGTTTAGTACCTAAATTAACAGATGGGCTTTGGACTTTTTTAATTGCATTAACGACATCTTTTCCAGATAGAAAGTATACAGCTTCTTCATCAATTGAATTAGATTCAATCATTTGGCTAAGTTTATCATAGCCAATTAAAATAGCTTTTTGTAAAACTGCCATTAATATATAATCCTTTCCATTAAAATATTATAGAGTATCTATTGGTTCGGTTCTGATGACATTCCAACCAGCAGCACCATTATCCAGTGATTTAGCTATATAGATTTGACCACCAGATACTGCAACTTGTCCAAGGAATGCTGGAGTTGTAGTAATATCTGTAGCTGTGATACTATCTTTACGAACGTATTCTGCTAATTTAGCATCGATATCTACATTATTAGCAATCCACTTAGTACCATTCCATACTATTTGTAATCCTAAAGTAGTATCGAAGTATTGTTGACCAATAGCGATATTTTCAGTAGGTCTTTTTTCTGTAGGACCAGAATGGATAATAGGAATAGTTTCATACGTCATTACACCCATAGTATTTACAGGTTTAGCTGGTGAGAAATAGATTTCCATATTTAAGTCAGCTAATGAAGTAATAACATCAGCTTTATAAGTTTCAGGAATTTCACATTTCAAAGTCTTAGCTTCTACATTAGTTTCGATAACCTTAAAGAGACCTTTACCCAATACATTCATTCCACTACCAACTACAATTGGAGTATCTTTTAATGTACCATTAGTCCATACTGGGAATTTATCGAAGCCAAAAGTCATTGTTCTATCACCATGATTAGTAACAGAAGTAGGTTTATCCGCTGCCGGTAAATATTTAGTTTTAGTGGTATATCTATAAGTAGATACATAGCCAAAATGACCAGAATTATTTGGTTTGGATTCTAAATAAACATCACCAGCAACACCGGCAGTGTAATTACTGTAATCATAATCCTTAGCGTCTTTATAAGGAACACCATTAGCACCGAAGAAGATAGCAGAACCTTCACCGTCAGCTAATTCATCTTCACTATTAATACGTGTTTCATGAATAGTTCTATCATAACCTAAATAGATTCTTGTTTTAGCTGAGTCTTCCGCTTTGATTTCATATTTTCTATTAAGGAAACCTCTGGAACTATATTCGTCAACAGAACCTAGATTGTTAAATAAAGTCAATGCAGGATATTCAGTAACACCATTTGGAGAGATAGACAATTCTGGAGAATTGATCCAAGAGAATTTAACACCTTTTTGAATCCAGTTATCTAAGTTTTCTTGGAATTTATCAAATTTAAGATCACTTACTTTAACTTCAATTTTAGCACTTTCTGGTGATAATAGATAGATAAATGCAGAAGGTTTTTCTTCTACAAGTACATGGTCGGGATTATCATCAAGAGTAATATCTAATTCGACATTACTAATCTCTGCCCTTGGTCCAACGTTAATATATAATGGATTTTGGTTAAGAGCCCATCTACCAGTCAATTTAAAGTTTGATATTTTATTAGCATAGAAATTAGCCATAGTACCGCTATTTAAATCGACAGTATCATCAAAATGAATAGTAATTGTTTCGAAATCAGCATATGAGTATGTGGATAAACAATAAGTACAGTTATTAGAAACAATATTACTTATATTATTATTTATACCGTAACTATATTCTAGATATATAGCATACATACCATAATTAGCTTTTACGTTATCGATAGTCAAGTTATTACATTGAGCAACTAAATCGATATTATAACCAGCACAATCTTTAGTATTAGTCATTCGAAGATTTACTAATTTTACATTAGTAAATAATAAACTACTAATAGTACTTTCTGAACTAATGAATTTAAAATTACTACCGTCAGCATCTTGGTCTTTAACTTTGAAAATAAAACCATCGATTGTAGTATTATAAGCATTTACTACTATACCATCCTCATTTTCTGGTATATTCCGAGTCATTACAAACCCAATAGGTTCACCTTGAGAAGCATCAGTATGTTCACATAGAATAGTAGCACCATAAGTAGATTCAGATCTAACTACCAAAGAACGACTCATCTTCTCTGGACAGAAAATCTTTACAGGATTTTCAATCTTGTAAGTACCATCAGGGAAGATTACTTCTTGGTATTTTTCTTTAGATACTTTGAGGAATAGCTCATTTAACTTTTCAGTTACATCAGTAGCACCGGTATTATCAATACCGTAGCTAACTACGTTGATACTTTTAGTAGTATCCATACCGGCTTTGATAGTAGCGATTTCCTTTGCTATCCTATCGATAAATGGATCTAAAACACGTGTCAACGTATCTTTTAAATTTGCCATATTATTTTATATCCTTTCATATTAATGACCTTCGGTCGGATTTGTATTCTCAGCAGCAGGACTTTCATATTTGATTTTAGCTGCTTCGTATTTAGCTACAAGATCTAGACCATCTAACGAAAGGGATTCATCTTTTACATAACCACTTAAATCTACTTCATGAGTAGATGCAGAGATCACGCCAGTTTCGGATATAGCAATACCCTCACCAGCTGTAAGATGTTGCAGTTCTGTTTTCTTAGCGTAAGTAGCTTCAACATCGGTAGTTTTAGCAAGACCTTCAATAGAAGGAACTTGTATACCGGATACTGCATTAGTTACTTCTTGCTTAGTAGCAAAACCACTTATATCGGGAATAGAAGTTTGATCGGCTTTAGATTCAATTTTAGTATCGATATCTTTAATCTTATCATGTATATCTTTACCAGATAAAAAATAAACTGTATCATTATCAACAGTACCTTGCTCAATCAGAGATTTGAGTTTGGTATAATCGATTAACACAGCCTTATTTAAAACCGTCATATAATAACTCCTTTCTATTAAAAATTAAGAATGAGGATAGGTCTTATAAGACCTATCCACCATTTTTATATATTCAGTTGTAATTAGTGTTCGATTTCTACAGTAGTAATCTTAGCGAATGGGTTGTGCCATTCAGTACCATTCCAGTATACAGGAACTCCAAGAGTTGTATCAAAGAATTGTTGACCTACTTTCAACTCACCAGTAGGACGTTGTTCAGTAGTACCATGAGTTACTGCTGGGATAGCAGCTTCTAATTTGGATTTAAGATCATTGATAGTAGATTCGAGTTCTGCTACTTTAGTATCGTAAGCAGATTTAGCAACTACTTCTGTAGTTTTAGCAAAACCACTTACATCTGGAACATGTACGCCAGCAACAGCAGCACTTACTTCAGATTTAGTAGCAAGACCAGAGATGTCCGGTAATTCAGTTTTCTTAGCATAAGTAGTTTCTACTTCAGCAGATTTAGCGTAGTCAGCTAATTTAGTATCTACTTCAGTAGTTTTAGCCAAGCCTTCAATGGAAGGAACTTGAACACCTGCAACCGCAGCTGTAACTTCAGCTTTAGTAGCTAAACCAGATACATCTGGAAGTTCTGTTTTCTTAGCATACTCTTCTAATTTACCATCAAAAACTGTAGAAAGTTGATTAATATTTTGAGTTAAAGCTTCTTCTGTAACTAATTCAGCTTTAAGTGCAGTTTTGATGTTTTCTTCATCATCAGAAGTTAAGAAATGTTTACCTTCTAGAGTAGATACACGATCAGATACAGTTGTAACTTCAGCTTTAGTAGCCAATGTAGTTACGTCTGGTAATTCTGTTTTCTTAGCATAAGTAGCTTCTACGTCTGTAGTTTTAGCCAAGCCTTCGATGCTAGGAATAGCAGATGCGTCTGCTTTAGTAGCGAACTTAGCATCAACTACAGCAACTTCAGCTTTAGTAGCTAAACCAGTTACATCTGGGATAGCGGATACATCAGCTTTAGCTGCAAGTTTAGTATCAACATCAGTTACTTTAGCTAAACCTTCGATAGAAGGAAGTTCTGTTTTCTTAGCATAATCAGCCAATTTAGCTTCTACTTCGGTAGTTTTAGCTAAACCTTCGATACTAGGAACAGTAATAGCTGCAACTTCAGCTTTAGTAGCTAAACCAGAGATGTCTGGAAGTTCTGTTTTCTTAGCATAAGTAGTTTCTACTTCTGTTTTAACAGCCAAACCAGATACATCAGGAATTGCAGTTACGTCAGCTTTAGTAGCTAATTTAGTATCAGTTTCAGCTTTA
>OGGI01000366.1_pt1 | contig 48357 bp, 67 predicted proteins | sample 1571051 | NCBI WGS metagenome assembly OGGI01 (sample SAMEA2582075, study PRJEB24529) | metagenome | biome: Human gut stool | place: China | collected 2011 | reverse complement strand
TCATATTAGAAGTTCCTGCGGAACTTCGGATGCGCAGAAGTCGGCGCAGAAAAGATGATATAATGGAAATAGATGCAGTTGCGGAGGGATGAGATGGCAGGGAGTGGATATGCGACAAACAGCCGCAGAAAGATTCTTGATTTTTTAAAAAGCAACAGTGACCGGACCGTGACGGCGGCGGATATCGATCAATATCTGAAGCGAAACGGCGATGCCGTCAATATCACGACGATTTACCGTTATCTGGATAAGCTTGCCACAGACGGCACCGTCATGAAATATGTGGCGGAGGCGGGAGGAAAGGCAGTGTATCAGTACGTGGAACTGGGACAGCACTGTGAGGAGCATCTTCATCTGAAATGTGTCAAATGTGGATGCATCATTCATCTCGACTGCGGATTTATGGATGAGATTGCAGAGCACATCCAAAAGGACCACGGATTTCAGCTACAGTGCAAAAATTCTATATTATACGGTATCTGTAAAGATTGCAGACGGGAATAGTCTGCAGTCTTTTTTTATATAATGAACAAAACGACCATGACAGTGAGGAATGGAAAACGGAACAGAAAGGAATGGAGAGAAGCAGGCGGATCCGATCGGCCGTGATCCTTGAGGCGGCATTGCTTTTTTTGATGGGAGTAATCCTCTGGGAGAATGGAAAGTTGCCGCAAAAATCAGCCGTGGAAACAACGGCGGACGGCTATATCAAATGGGTAGATTTTAATGTGTCGTATGAGGCATTGTCTAGGGCATACGAGTATGACATAAGCAGTTACGGAGAAAAGCAGCATCTTGACTGGATTGATCTTCTGGCGTACGTCGGGGCAAAGAACGGCGGAGATTTTGGAGCCGGAGCAACGGAGGACATGCGTACCGCTGCTGAAAAAATTCTCTGCGGGGAGGATACGATGGAGCATATGACCGCAGATATGAAGATGTTTTCCTATTACAGGGAGGCATACGGAGCGGTTCTTGGCGGTATGGTCGGTGAATATGAGATCCAGGAAAAGGAGGATGGGTCATATGTAAAAAAGTATGGTCTGAAAGCATTTTCACCGATCGCAAAAGGGTTTGAGTACAGTGATTATGATGATTTCGGGGTGTCAAGAAGCTATGGATATCAAAGACAACATCTGGGACATGATATGATGGGGCAGGTCGGAACCCCAATCTGAATGAAAAGTAGATGGGCGTTAAAACATCACATCAAGATGATCACCATCGAAAACACAGGATTTTACGATGGAACGGATCAGTTCGTTAATCTCGGTATAACTCATAGCATCCATGTTGTCAAGCAGATTACAGATCCGGTGGTACACATATTCTTTTGTCTCGGCGGACACTGCCGCTCTGCGGTTGCGCTGCTCTGCGGTGCGAAGCTTCTTTTCGAGGACAGCCTTTTCTTTGTCCAGGGATTCCAGTTCAGTAATAATATACTTTGCCGCGGAAGAATCGGCACTGCCGGAGAGTGCGTTCATCAGATTCCGGATGGAGTCGTTTGCCTTTTTCAGATCGGCGCGCATCTTGCCGGTATCGACGTAAGAGACATTTTCCTCAAGTTCAATGCTGTCCGGAGATAGCTTGATCTTTTTTAATTCCTGTAAAAAGCGGTCGTCGACATCATCCACCCGTGTATATCCGGTATCGCAGACGGATACTCCTTCACGCGCCATTTTAGGGCAGTAGTAATAGGAGAACAGGCTGCCATTCTTCTTGTATGTACGGATATTCATTTTCACTCCGCACTTGCAGCGAAGCGTGCCTTTTAAAATCCCGGCTTCGTATTTGGCGTACCGGGTGGATTTATTCTGACCAAGGCGGTTCTGGATAGCGATCCAGTCAGCGCCGGAGAGAACCGGATCATGAATGCCGATGGCGATGGAATAGGTATCTTTTCTGACAGTGGTCCCGCTGGACTGTGTGGTGCGGCCGTAGCCGATCAACCCGTGCCTGCCGTCAAAAAGTGCCGGGTCTGGAAGCTTGTAGCCTTTTTCCAGAAAGTAATAGTACGCATCCATATCGTTGGCACAGTAGACTGGATTGGTAAAGAGGTTATATAGCTTGCTGCAGCTGTAAAAGGCATCCCGCTCCGTGCGGATTCCCTCCGTGCGCAATGTGCGCTCCAGCTTGGTGATGGATGTGCCGGAGAGCATCAGAGAGAAGATATATTTTACCGTTTTGATCTGCTGCTCGTCCACGATGAGATAGGAGTGCGTCTTATCGCCGATCTTCTTACGGACAGAGGTCATACCCGGCGGGAGAGTGCCGCCTGTCCATTTCCCGGCTTCTCCCAGGCTTGCCATATTGTCCGCAACACGCTCTGCGGTGTTCTCGCGCTCTAACTGCGCAAATGCCGAGAGAATGTACATAACGGTCCGTCCCATTGGGGTAGAGGTGTCAAAGGATTCCTTTACCGACAGGAAAGAGACGTTGTGCTGTTGGAGTGTCTCGTAGATCTCCGAGAAGTCCTTGACGCTTCGGCTGATACGATCCAGCTTGTAGACGATGACAATATCCAGTTCGCCTGCCGTGACGTCTGCCATCAGCTCCGTAAAGGAAGGGCGGTTGGTGTTCTTCCCGGAGAATCCCTCGTCTTTGTCGTAGATTCTGAAATCCAGTTCCTGATCCTTGAACATCAGCCGGGCGTAGTCCTTGCACGCCGTGATCTGCACCTGCACCGAGTCACTGTTGTCCCGGTAGACTGATTTTCGCGGATAGATTCCGATTCTAAGCATAGTATCACTCCTTTGTTCCTGTACAGTGTATGTAAAAATGGGTATAAAAATAACAGCCAGCGTGGAACGTGTGTTCCGCTTGCGCTTGGCTGCTCCGAATGATACAATATGCTTGTCTAGGGCTACCGTATCATCGGGAGCGTGACCGTCCTGCTTTAGAGTGGGGCGGTTTTTTATTAGCTTAACCTAACAATGATTCTTCTTCCTTTAAAGCTTCTTCGATTGCAACAGGAGGAATTTCTAAATTAGATATAAGCAATTCCTTTTCTTTTCGCTTGGTGTTTACTGAGTAATCTAAATAAATCGGTTGTTGCGGCTTCCTGCGATACATTTTCTTGATTTCTGGTGAATTGTCATAACTAATTAGCCACGGATAAACTTTAGTTTTTATATATTTGGCCAAAGTTTTATGCATATCACGTTGATAAAAATATCGGTATAAAGAGGGACCTTTTTCAAAATATGGAGGGTCAATGTACACAAATATAGAGCGATTCCTCTTATAGCGTGTTTCTTGACGAAGAAATTCGATTGCGTCCATATTAAATAGCTCTACTCGGTTTGAAAATGTTGATAATTCGCGAATATTTTGAATAATTCGTGTTTTATTAAATCTGCAATCAATCTTGTAGGCGGAACTTTGAGTCATGCCACCTAACGGATTAGCATTTAAAATTCCTGAAAAGTTTGTACGATTCAAAAATAAACCTGCAAAACCAATTTGAACAGTAGTTTTATCATTCAAATAATTCGTATCACGGTATCTTGAAAACTCGTTCCAATTTGCTATCGTAATATCAGTGTTGTTTATCATATGAATAAGTTCATCAGTATGATTCATGACACAATACCAGAAGTTATAAATCAGAGGATCAAGTTCGTTGATTTTTGCCTTACCAATAATATTGTTTGCTAATAAACCAAATGATACAGCGGCGCTTCCACCGTAAGCTTCCAAAAAAGTACAGCCAGTTAAATTTTCTGTTTGAATTAGTTCCTGTACATAAGGTACTAATTTTGATTTAGCACCAGGATAGCGTAAAGGATTATTGGTAGCCATATTCATCACCTCCCTTGTGATTATTATATTACAGAATAACTAAATTGGCCAGAACGAATTATAATTCATCTATGAGAGGCAAATCTAATTTAGTAGCTAACTGATTATAAATACTAACGAAATCAGCTAAAAAATTATTGTATTCTTTGCTATTGACAATTTTCCAATAATTATAAAGCTTACTATTTCCACGCCCCCAAAATCGCGATTGTTCTTCAAACCAGTTCTTGTATTGTTGAGAGTTTGCTCCTCTATCAATTAATGTTGGGTAATTTGCAAAACATTTTTTCTTATCATACTTACCTAAGTCCATGTCCCAGAAAGGGTCTGTTTCGTCCAGGGAATATAGAAATTTATAAAACATTTCTTCAGGGCATACTTTTCCAGGAAGAAACATTACATATTTTCCCTTATAATGTTTTATTTTCCGCAAAATATTATCTCTATTTTTATCTCCATCAAGAATTAAGATACTTTCAGATATAGGTTTAAGTTTAACACGCAATAATTCTAAGTACGATTCTGCACCAATAGAACAGGGGTTAAATGAAAGTTGCTTTTTATATCGACCATTTAGCAAGGATTTGACAAATGACTGTGCCACATCATCTTCAGTAAAAACAGAGATTTTGACTTCTGATTGAGGAATATCTTTAACTGTGCCAGATAGTTCTAAGATGACATCATCAATAGAAGCCACATTTTTTGTTGTCACTGATTTTCCCTCTTTCTTTAAATATACTAATTTAGCTTCATTTGTATTATAATTATCGAAAAAGGTTGCTTTTATGATAGATGGAGAGTGTGTGGTAAAAATAAATTGTATTTTATACATACTGGCATATTTATAAAGTCTCTTAATAAGTCGTGTTTGAGCCAGTGAATGAAAAGTTGATTCAATTTCATCAATCAGTAAAATTCCACCTTTATAATCATTAGGATATTTGTCCATTAGTCGTTTAAAAGATAAAATGGATATCAATATTTTACCTAAATTATCTTGACCTGCAGAAATTGCTAGAGCGTCATATTCTGGTGAATGGATAGATGCGGTATATTTTTTGTCCGAATGAATGGTATCAACGGTGATGTTGTCGGATACTTCAGACATAATATCTTTGTATTCCAATGATAAAAAGCATTGTTCTTCAGGCGTTAGTTGGTCGAGGTATTCAAATTTTTCTTCTTCTCCGATAGGTGATACTCTTTTTAAGCTAAGGTAATATACAGGAACTTGAGGGTAACCGGTACCAGAACCCTTTCCCTCAGTTGACCAGAATCTGGGAATAGGATCATTCTTATCTCTGTATATACTATGGGCTTCAAAGTAGTCCTTTTTATATATTCCTGGATAAAGGTTTAAACGCCATTTATGTGTTCCAGGAATATCCTTTTCTGATAATTTAAACTTTTCGGCAAATTGTGAACGATATTTATAGCCATCAATAGAGCTTTCTCCGAACATGGGATGACCAGGACTAATAGAGAAAGTCTGCCCTAATATTCCTAAAATAGTGGTTTTCATTGTACCATTATGCCCAACGATTGCAGTTAATTTTGAACCTAATTCAAAGTCTACGTTGTTTAATGCTCTGAAGTTATCTACATGTACGCTTTTTATTATCATATGTACCTCCAATAATCAAACGTCAGTTCGACGAAAGACGTTTTTTTTATTGAAAGCAGATATTGTTAATTGGATGCGCTGTGGTAGGACTTTGATTCATAGAAATTCAATAATCTCATCACAATACCCTCTTTCACTTGTAATAGGAATATTTTACCACACGTATAGTATATCCCGCAATCAATGATGAGCAGAAATTTCTATTATATCAGCAGAGCATGTCTTATCAAAGTCTCCGTTTTTGATATGCTCAAGTTCGTGCTTGTAAGTTTGCACATTTCGGTCATAAGACAAGTTCTGATTTAAGACGATTGTAAAAAAGTCGTCCGAAGTTGCAACTGTAAATCCGCCCACAGTGTTTGGAAGATCGCAGTACACCGTTCTTACATTATCCAAAGCCATTCCCCCTATCTGTGGACTACATTGTGACATAACATATGTACAATTATTTGGACATCAACATCCTGTGTCGTCAGAATTGCCAGAAACGCGGTTGATGAGATCGGCTACATACTGGATGTCCTGCGGTTTGACTTTTCTGGACGCGTCAAATAATACTTTATATTCTGGGTTGTCGAATAAAAATTGTGCAGCGTCAGAAGATTCTTTATCTAAGTAGTAGGTAGGCTGTTCTGACTCATTGTCTCTCCCACGAAGCGTATTGAGATCAGTATTAAAAAAGTCAGCTATTTTTTCCTCTGTTTCAAAATCTGGTTGTCTTCTCCCTACCTCATACATGCTTACAGTAGATGCAGATATACCGAGTTTTTCGGCAAGCTCACTCTGCGATAAATGTTCTCGCATTCTAAAAAATTTAAGCATATCTTTAAATTCTGGCATGCGTATCACGTCCTTTCTCTAAGTTTGATTATACACGAAATGTGAAAGAAATCAAATGCTAAATTTACAAAATGTGTTGACAAACACTCACGAAATGTGTATATTAAACATATCAACACGAAACGTGAGTGAATGGAGGTGAGAAAGTGCCAGAAATGGATAGTCATGCAATAGGTCAGACTTTAATCAAATTGCGCGGAACTAGAACACAGGAGGAAGTGGCAAAAGAGATTGGAATCAGCAAATCCGCACTATCTATGTACGAGCGGGGGGAGAGGATTCCAAGGGATAATATTAAGATACGGATATCCGCGTATTATAAGAAGCCTATTCATAAAATTTTTTTTGATCAAAAAACTCACGAAACGTGAGGAATAGGATGTCACAACATCTGTCAAATAGTTTGGACAGCAAATAAGAAGGGAGATGAGTAAAATGGATAAATTTGAAGAAATTCTTGCAGGAATACCGCAGGAGATTAAGACATTAGAAGTCAATACAGAAAAGAAAATATTCAAGCTGAATGGTGTTGATTTCGGAGATGGGTGCACAGATTTTTCAATATCATGCACTGGCGGTGAAGGCTTCCGAATCAGAATGGAACTTTCAAAGCGCATCATCTGTGCAAATTATGGATTTGACAATGCGCTGAAAGAACCACCCACTGTTCGGACTATGGAATAAACTGAGAGATAAATTCAGTTAGTTCCTTAAGGTTATTTTTAAATCTGTTTTCCATATAATCGATGCCATTAGGCAATATGGAAAATGCCCCAGAGATTTCTACGTTTAGAATACCGAGACGTTTAAGTTCGCGGCGTGTTTCAGCAAAATCATCATCGTGCCAATTGGCAAAATTGGGGTTTTCATTTTTATAGTTTTTAGAAAATCTTCGAGAATCAGATTTTGAATTACCGTCTTTAACGCGTGAGAGATAGTCGCGGTAGCAAATACAAAGAAATTTTTCAGCATCTTTGGTCATATAAGCATCCTCCTCTCTTTATTACTTGGCATGGCGATGCCTGTATAGAGAAGTTTATCACAGATGGATGTAGTTCACAATAACAACAGAAGGGAGATAACAATGAAAAATCAGAATATCGTAATTGCTTCAAACGGTAAAGTAACGTGTGTCATGGTGGATGGCAAAGTGTACGGCGACCACGTCGTAAAAGTGGAGTTTATTCATGACCACAAGGATAAGCCCAACGACGCAAGGCTTCTTATCACAACAGATTGTGTTCCGCTGGAGGGCGACGCAAGTGATGAAGAACGGCTGGCGTTTATGAAAAGGGTTGAACTTTTGTCAGAACTGCAGGGGGGAGAGTGAGAAGAATGGAAAAAGTAGATGCACTTATTGAAGCACTGGCGGAGCATATCAGTGATGTAATCGCGTCTGGAAAAGAATGTGAGGGAGAAATTTCAGAAAAAACAAAGGCTCTCGCAGTGCTGGTTTCCGCAAGAGCCGAGTATTTCTAGTCGAGTTCACTATTATCTAATTCGACTAATTTGTTGTAAATTTCCTGCATAAAATTTGCAACGGCTTTGCCATTTTCTTCGTTTGGAGTAATGGAAGAATTTGACATTTTTGCAACCGTGATTTCTACGGTTTTATCAATTAGAGTACTGTTTCTAAGCATGGTAGTATTCTCCTTTCTTATGTACTTGGACGCGGCAACGTCCTGTAAGGAGATTGTACCACAGGTGAAGAATAGCGTACAAGAATAGTTTAATAGCGGAGGAGATGATGCAAAAAGCAGGAAAAGGGTACAAGCAGGCTGTCATATGATTTAACGGAGGTGGAAATGTATGGCAAAGAGAAAGAAAAAGGAGATTACCTGCAGCGTAACGATAACCGAGGGAGCATCGGAACGGCTTACCAAAGCATTGGTTAAGATCCATTATCAGCGGAAGCGTGATGAAGAGATGCGCGGGATAACGAAGGATGAAACCGCTTAGGCGGTAGCGGCGGACAAGCCATAAGAAAGGAGTGAGAACGTTGAAAAGGATAGGCAAGATCGTTACGGCGGTCGGCGTGGTCACAGCACTGCTCGCGGGATGCTGTCTGGATTCGCAGGATGTATACGGCTACCTTGCGGGAGCGTTGTGCATCATCGGTGGCTTCCTGGGCGGCGCGGGCTATGCGATTTACATGCTGGCGGCGCGGCGGCGCACCGAGGTTGTGATCGAGATGGACAAGCCGGATATTGTGTGGATTGAGATTGAGGGCAAAAAAATAGCACCCTGATAACTTTGGCGAGTACAGGTGCTATTTACCGTAGGAATACATAAGTATTTCTGCGTTCATTGTAACACGAAAAAGCAGTTTTTGAAAGTGTGATTTTATGATTTTCAGAGAATGTAAGCGCTGCGGTCATCCAATGGACCCGGGAGAGGGTAGAAACGGTATGTGTGATGAATGTGTTACCGGGGAGACGGAGCGGCAGCAGCGAGAAGAGAAGATGGAGTGGATGATCCAGGCAACGGAATGGACGCAGCTGGAAGTGGAGGATTTTTTGAATGAAAGCAAGGTTATGTAATAAGGACATGTGCAATCTCGTGGATGTGTTGCGGGAATTACCGGAAACACTGGAAGGGGTCGGCGTTGCTGGAAATGCCACTATTACCGTTACGGATGACGGGAGCATTAGCGGGGTGCTGGCTGTCTCTGGAGAAACAGCAGTGAGACTTAAGATCAGTGACAATGGCGACAAAGGAGAGTGGGAGTATATCGATGATTGAGATCGCGCCGGATAGACGGGATTATGAAGAGAGAGACAGCGCACAGGAGGCATGGTTGCAGCGCCGCCCTGTATGTGTTTGCTGCGGTGAGCACATACAGGATGAGTCGGCACACTTGATAGGTGGAGATTATTACTGTGATCGGTGCTTGGATGATACAACGGTTTATTTTGACGATTGAGAGGTGGAAGAAATGGAAAGTACGTTATTGCAGGCGAACGAGATAAGCTGTAGGATACAGCAAATTTCAGAAAAAGGGCTCTCGTTATTGCTTTATGTCACATCGAGAGATGGTCAAAAACGCTTGGATGAGAAATACGGTCCGCTTGGATGGCAGGATAAGTATGAAGTCATCGATGGCGATTTATACTGCATTATTTCTGCTTGGGATGAAGCCAAACAGATGTGGGTAGCGAAAGAGGATGTCGGAACGGCATCTTACACGGCAAAGGAAAAGGGTCGGGCTTCAGATGCATTTAAAAGAGCTTGTGTTAAGCACGGAATAGGCAGGGAACTTTATACAGCACCGTATATATGGATTAACGCGAAAGATGCGGGTATTAAGACAGACAACAATGGAAAGGCCACAACTAAGAAAAAGTTCAGTGTCAATCTTATTACATACACATCGGACAGAAAGATCGACGAATTAGAAATTGTTGATCAAGATATGAACATTGTGTTCAAACAGTACGCTTCGCAGAAAATTGATGATATCAAATACAAGGTGCTTGTTGAAAAATTGGACGAGGCGAAGGTTACGATGGACGAGGTTGTGGAACTGTTCCATGTAAATACTTTGCAGGAGATGGACATCAATCAGTGGAACAGATGCATGAGAAAATTAGAGGTAACGATCGCTTCAAAAGCTGGAAAAAAGGATGATGAGTGATGCATGCGTTTGTGGATATTAAGAAGTACCGGGAAGACAAGAATGGTACGGACCTTATGATATCTGTTCCAGATATGCAGCTTGGGGACATGCTCCGAAAGAAAAGAATTCAAAATGCAGAAATCCGATTTGATGATGGACGGCATATCTCGGCAGAACAGAGGAAAAAAGCCTATGCAACAATCCGGGATATCGCAGACTACACCGGATATTTGCCAGAAGAAATGAAACAGATCCTGAAATATCAGCATATGATTCGCACGGGCGACGCTTATTTTAGTCTTTCTAATTGTTCGATGGACACGGCGCGGGAGTTTATCAATACGATACTCGAATTTGCTTTAGAAGAGGGAATACCGCTGTCAGAAAACGCAATAGAGCGCACGGATGATATAGGGAAGTACCTCTATTACTGCATTATGCATAAGAAGTGCGCTATATGCGGTAAAGACGGAGAAATCCATCATGAGGATGCGATCGGTATGGGGAATGACCGGCGCAGAATAGATGATTCTGGATATAAGAAAATCTGCCTTTGCCGGATGCACCACACGATGGCACATCAACTCGGAGTGAAACGTTTTCGGGAGATGTATAAGGTTTACGGCATTGTTGTAAAAGAGGGTTGAAACACCCGCCTGTAGGCAAAAGAAACCGATCATGCGGAGACTTATTATATCACGAACTGTCGAAGCCATGATGATACCTCCGTGGTCGTCCAGGAGGGGAAAGGAGAAATGTTGAATCAGTTAGAGATTTTTAAGAATAGAGAGTTCGGAGAGATTCGGACAGTTGCCATAGATGGAGAGCCGATGTTTTGCCTTATTGATATTTGCAAGGCGTTGGGAATGAGTAATCCCACAATGGTGGCACAGAGACTGGATGAGGATGAACTGACTAAGTTAGACTTAGGCAGTCGTGCTGGGGATACAAATTTTATTACTGAAAGTGGATTGTATGCTGTAATTCTCAGGAGCGATAAACCTAATGCAAAGAAGTTTAGAAAATGGGTGACATCCGAAGTGCTGCCACAGATCAGAAAGACCGGATCATATCAGAAGAGGCTCACGCCAGAAGAAATGATGCGGATTCAACTTGGAATGGTAGACGATCACGAGAACCGCATCGAACATCTCGAAAATACCATGACGATTGACTACGGTCAGCAGCAGGAATTAAAGAAAGCTGTAAATAAGAGAGTCATCGAGATCCTTGGCGGTAAGAAAGCTCCGGCGTACAAGGAATTAAGCAAAAAGGTTTTCGCGGAATGCAACCATGATATACAGGACTATTTCGCAGTCAATTCAAGAAATAACATCCCGTCACTGCGTTTTGAGAATGCTCTTGAATATGTAGAGGGGTGGAATCCGAGTAACAATACGATCCTTGATGTGAGAAGCTGCAATGCTGGAATAGGTGGTGCGGATGGAGTATAAGTTCACGATCCCGGGGCGGTTGGATGGTTTGAATGAATACACTGCCGCCAACCGGACGAATCCGCACAAGGGCGGACACATGAAGCAGAAGAATGAGGATGGAATCATCTGGCAGATCCGGCGGCAGCTTCCTGGTATTGGCACCATTAGGGCACCGGTACTGATCTATTACCGGTTTTTCGAGAAAGACCGGCGCCGGGATAACGACAATATTTTGTCCTGTGCCGCAAAGTTTGTGCAGGACAGCTTGAAAAAAGCATGGGTTATCAAGGATGACAACCAGAGATGCATCCCGCACTTCTATTTTGATACGTTTGTGGATAAGGAGAATCCGAGGATTGAAGTGACGATCACGGAACTTACCGCGGGACAGGCGAAAATGACGCTGAAAGACCTGCTTAAGGACTTAGAAACGGGGTGATCGGTTGGATGGCAACTACATAAAATTGAGCCGGGGGTTGCTGGAATGGGAATGGTACACGGATATCAATACCACCCGGCTGTTCATCCACATGCTGTTGAAAGCCAACTGGAAGGATGGAAATTTTAAAGGGACAACGGTTTCGCGTGGATCATTTGTCTCGTCCATCGGGAAGCTGGCGGGCGAAACTGGACTTACGGAGCGCGAAATTCGGACAGCAATTTCGCATTTGAAAAAGACAGGCGAAGTGACAAGCAAAACGACAAACAAATATACCGTATTTACAGTGGTTAAGTACGATTTATACCAGACGAGTGACAAGCAAAACGACAGCCAAGAGACAAGCAAGCGACATTCTAACGACATTCTAACGCCAACAATAGAAGAAAAGAAAGAAGGGAAGAAGGGAAGAAATACACCCCCTATATCCCCCGTGGAGCGGTTCGTGGAATTTGCTGCAGCCTACCCGAAAAAATGTACCGGCTACCTGTCAGAATTGGAATACTGCAATGCGGTGATGGCTGGCGTACCGGAGGATGATCTGATACGGGCGGCGCAGAATTATGCGGATGCTTGTCGGCGGGACAGAACGGCGGAGCGGTATATCAAGAAAGCGGAAAACTGGCTTCGTGAGAATGTATTTATGCAGTATCTAAAAGGAGCGGGCAATGGAGCAGATGGAACAAACGCTGGAGAAAATACTACAGCGCATGAAAAATCGATCAATGAGCGGCTCGGGGAACTTGGAGACACCGGAGAATTCGAGGGATTCTGATGTGTGTCCGTTGTGCAATGGCACCGAGTGGATCTTGACCGAAAAGGACGGTATCACAACGGCGGTGGAATGTAAGTGCCGGGAGCGGGCGGCGATGTCAAGGCGGTTGCGGTTTGCAGACATACCGGAAGCGTTCCGGGGGATGGATTTGAAAACCTTCCGCACGGATGTGTACCGACAGCCAGACAGCAAAAAGACGGTTACGGATGCCTGCCGGATCATAAAGGCTTACCTGGAAGATTTCGGAACCCAGAGGGAGCAGGGAATGGGGCTGTTTATCTGGTCCCGCACAAAGGGCAGCGGGAAGACCCGGATTGCTGCCGGGATTGCAAATGAGTTGATGAAAAGCTATGCAGTCAAGTTCGCGGTATCGCTGACCATCTTGCAGGAGATCAAGAATACATGGCGGCGGGATGCCGAATACAGTGAGAGCCGGTTACTGGATGCGCTTAACACGGTGGATGTGCTGATTATCGATGATTTCGGCGTGGAATCCCCGGCAGCGTGGATCAACGACAAGATGTACCAGATCATCAACGAGCGGTATATCAACCGGCGGGTGACAATATTTACGAGCAATGAATCATTGGACAGCCTGCGGTACGATGACCGGATCACCAACCGGATCAAGGAGCGAACATATCAGATCGCATTTCCGGAAGAGAGCGTGAGGGATCATATTGCGGAGCGGCATCAGGAAGAGATGATTGAAAAAGTTATGAGAGGACAGGGCAATGGAGAGAAGAAAAAGAACGAGCATGTATGACCCGTACCGAGAGGATATTGTGGCAGCTCTTGAAGCGGGTAAGACGATCAGAGTTGTGGAAAAGTGAGATAAAAAAGTGAAGGAAGGTGTAAATAAGTGAGTAATGCATTGGCAAGAAAGAGAAAGCGTATGCAGCCGTTGGGGTATACCAAAGATGAACTGCTTCGGATGCAGCGCTATGCAAAGACAGAAAGCAATACCAATGATCTGATCGAAGAATCTTTTTTGAATATTCGGTTAATTTCATTTCAGATTCTTCATGACAAGTTTGGATTTGGATATAAGAGACTGATGAAAGTTGAAAAGATCATAACGGAATATTTGAACACAACGGCGGCAGGCGGATTATCGACAGAGCAGTTGCAGTTTTACATGAGAGAAAAGTGTGGAATTGGTGCGAAAGTAGAAGCAAACAGGGTTCCTTTTAGAGAAAGCTTTTCCCTGGTCGAAAGGAAAGTTGCCCCGGGTTCCATGCAGACCGCCGGAAAATTTCTGGCAGCATCGATCTGTAATTACTATGCGCTTCTTGGTGTATGCCTTAAGACGGGATTTAATTTCTCAAAAAGACAGGTGGCGGAGACGCTGGAATGGATCAGATATTACATCAACAGCCTTGCAACAGGGTATGAAACGATGACAGGTATCGCAAGTGTAATGGAACAGGAGTGTAAATACTGCGATCCGAGGTTTATAGGAAAAACATATGAGGTGTGAATATGCATAGAGACAGCAAGGAGCGCCGCAGGCGCATGGCGGAAATCAGTGAGAAGATGACACGCCCAAGCAAGCATGTGAGCGTGGAGGCGATTAAGAGGTTTCGAGAAGTGCCGTATCAGTTGCGGTGCGGAAGGGAGCAGGGGAAATGATTGAATGCATGAAGAACATGGCAAAGCGTCCGGAGTTTGGGCGGTGGATTCCGGTAAGCGAGAGGTTGCCGGAAGATTGCGTCCCGGTCAACATTACATATGTGAATCATAATCCGGAATCTTATTACGCGAACATCAAAGATGTACCGTTTACGGCAACAGGGGTACATTACTCGGACGCATGGTACTGGTGGTCAACGACTTGCACTGATTATCTTGCAGAATACGGCAGATGTGATGTTGATATGGTCGATACCGATGTCGAGATAATAGCCTGGATGCCACTGCCAGAGCCGTACCGGGAAAGTGAGGAAAAATAATGGGTTGCGAAAAAGAATGCAAACTTGGAAAAACATATTGCTGCATGGAGTGCCCGAGCTACGATATATGCCGGGAAAAGCGCAAGAACAGAAAATCGAGCTTTGAAAAAGCTGTGAAGTGGATTGCCGTTAGCATTGCGGTTATCGCCGGAATCAAGATGACGGGATCGGCGTGGTGCCTGTGGGCCTTTGCTTTGCCGGTAATGGCAGATTAGGAGGGATAGACATGACAGAGAATGAAGCAATCGAAAGAATCAAAACTGGAATATGTTGTGAAAAAGGTACGGCGAGATATTGCACAGATGCATGTATGTATGGAAAAGAAAAATGCGCCTATAGCGTGGCAATCAAGGCTCTTAAAGAAATCCAGAAGTACCGAGAATTGGAAAAGCGCCTTACGGGTATGTTCGGCGGAGAACTCTCTCTTGAAACTGTGGTGGATGAACTGGAACGACAATTAAAAGAGCCAGACAACCCACATCCGATAAATGCCAAAATTCTTACATACGAGGATGCGGCAGCTTGGGATGCTTACCATGCGATTGGCACGCCGGAAGAATGCCAGGCGGCGATGGAGAAGCAGATTCCATATAAGCCATCACGTAAAAAATTGGTTTGGGGTATTGGAAAATGCAAATGTGGTGTTGAATTTCTGGACAGAAAAACAGGCTTCTGTGGGAATTGCGGGCAGAAATTAGATTGGGAGGACGAAGAATGAGTGCGATATGGTTCATAGTTCTGTTTTAGCTTGGGGAAATGGAGTTGAAATTGATGATGCGTCATATTTGATGTTTGCAATTTTTTATGTCGGAGATTGCATTTTAATGCAGAACAGGAGGGCGAACGATGGGAAGACTGATTGATGCGGATAAATTAAAAGCGGATTTAGAAAAAGCAATTTCAAAGAACGAAGATATGGATTGCTTAGACTTTTTACGCGTTGCTTCTTTTATTGATGCGCAGCCGACCGCCTACGACCCGGACAAGGTTGTGGAGCAGTTGGAAGAACGCACAGCATTCCTGAAAGACTGTACGAAGTATGGAAATAAAACAGCAGATCAGCAGTCAAAATCCTACGACACTATGATGATGTACGAGGTCATGGATTTGGTAGATGATTTGTTAGAGATTGTAAAGGCAGGTGTATCAGATGGCAATTAAACCGATTTTATTCAATACCGAAATGGTTCGGGCAATTTTGGACGGACGGAAGACCTGTACCCGTCGATTGATAAAGCCACAGCCGGATAAAAAGCATATATATCCACTTGGTTTTGTTACCGACAGTACAGAAAAGAAAGAGGTAGGATGCTTTGGATTTGCCGCTAATGAATATGGTGGCTCTATTCAATACGTTAAGCCGCCGTATAGGTATGCACCGGGAGATATCCTGTATGTTCGGGAGACATGGAAAAAGGCGCCGAACGGATACTATTACTACGAAGATTGGCAAAGAAATGACATTGCCGATGTTACAAAGTGGAAACCATCCATCCACATGCCGAAAGAAGCGGCGCGTATCTGGCTTAAGGTTACGAATGTGATGGTGGAGCGGTTGCAGGAGATAACACCAAAGGGGGCAGAAAGCGAAGGTGTTGGAAACCTTTTCTATGATGATATCGGATACGGTGAAAAAAATTATGGAACAGAAGTAGACCCAGAGTACGGGATTGCAAAGGAGCAATTTGCTTGGCTGTGGGAATCAACCATCAAGAAATCCGACATTGACCGCTACGGTTGGGATGCATCACCGTGGGTTTGGGTAATCGAATTTGAAAGGTGCGAGAAACCGGAAGGAGTGTGAAATATGGCTAAAGCAGTATTGGTAATGGATATGCCGGAATCGTGCAGTAAGTGTAAATTCATGTACGAATTTCAAGGAATTAAAAAGTGCCAGCTCATGAATGTGTTTAACAATGGAGCATCAAGGTTGTCACAGAGTACATTTTCAGAGAAACGACATGAAAAGTGCCCGCTCCGGGAATTGCCGGAGAAATCAGATCATCCAGAGCATTGTGACAATGGAAGGTTCGATGCAGGCTGGAACGCATGTTTAGATGCCATAGATGGAGGTGCACATGGGAAAGAGCAGAGCGAGTAAGCTGAACGGCTACCGGAGTGCGGTAAGCCGGCAGAGAAACGATGTGTATAAGTTCAAAATGAAAAAGAACAGGAAAAAATAGATCATATGAGAGTAGCTTTGATTGATGTTGATGGACATAATTTCCCGAATCTGCCGCTGATGAAACTTTCTGCATGGCACAAGAGCCAGGGAGATAATGTGGAATGGTATGATCCTCTGACGGCATGGATAGATCCGCCGGACAAGGTATACATGAGTAAAGTGTTTAGCTTTACACCGAATTATCTGCATCCGGTATGTGCCGGTGAAGTAGTAAAAGGTGGAACCGGATATTATTATCCAGACGGTGGTGAACCTCTGCCGCCAGAGATCGAGCATTTCTATCCAGATTACAGTCTTTATCCGGAATTATGTAAGGATACAGCTTATGGATTTTTGACAAGAGGATGCCCGCGCGGGTGTGATTTTTGCATCGTAGGGGAAAAAGAGGGCAGATGCTCCGTAAAGGTCGCAGATTTGTCGGAGTTTTGGAATGGTCAGAAAAATATTGTCCTGCTTGATCCGAATATGTTTGCATGCAGGGATTGGAAAGATTTAAGTCAACAGCTCATTGACAGCGGCGCGTGGGTAGATTTTTCACAAGGTTGCGATATCCGAATCATGACAGAGGAAAAAGCAGAATACATTCGGCAGATGAAGATTAAGCAGATACATTTTGCATGGGACCGGTACGAGGACAAGGATAAAATCATACCTAAGTTTCAAATGTTTCAAAGGATAACTGGATGGAAAAGACAAAAAATGACCGTGTATGTGCTGTGTGGCTTTAATACCACCATAGAACAGGATCTTGACAGAATATACACCCTGAGAGATTTAGGCTACAGCCCCTATGTAATGATTTATGATAAGTACAAATTAAAAAATGGAGATGTGTTGAAAAAGTTACAGCGCTGGGTAAATTCCAGATTTGCATTTGCTGCTGTAAAAAGGTTTGAAGATTACAATCCGTAAGGAAGAAAGGAGCCGGAACCTATCCGGATAAAAGGCGAGCCGGGTTCCTTTGAGAGGAAATGAAAGATTTAGGAAATTATGAGTGTGACGGTCAGATTGAAATGACGGAATACTTGAAATCTCAAATAAAGTGTGGAGTGGTAAAAGATCTGACTGCATGGATCAACAGCCAGGGGAAAGCACAGTACACGCAGATCGGCGAAGTGGTAAAAGATGCGTATGAAAGGCACAAGGATTCTGCTGAACTGGTAGATAGGATCACGAACGCTGTGTCGGTGTATGTGCTTACCCAGTCTGTGGGGTATATGGATTACTTGAGAAGCGAAAGCGGGGTGGTTTCAAATGATTAACGGAGAATTGCTAGTTGATAACTTTGCCGGCGGGGGCGGCGCTTCCACTGGGATAGAACTGGCAACTGGATACAGTGTTGACATTGCAATCAACCATGATCCGGAAGCCATCCGGATGCACAAGGCGAATCATCCGAATACCAAGCACTACTGTGAAAATGTGTGGGCGGTGGATCCGGTAAAGGCCTGCGGCGGCCATCCGGTGGCTCTTGCTTGGTTTAGCCCGGACTGTAAGCATTTCAGTAAGGCAAAAGGTGGAAAGCCAAAGGATAAAAACATTCGTGGTCTTGCATGGGTAGCCTGCCGCTGGGCGGGGCTGGTGCGACCGAGGGTCATCATGCTGGAGAATGTGGAAGAATTTAAGACATGGGGACCACTTGGGCGGCGGCACCATCCAATCAAATCGAAGAAAGGGCAGACTTATCGGAAATTTCTGTGGCAATTAGGGAAACTGGGGTACCACGTGGAAACACGGGAACTGGTAGCAGCTGATTATGGAGCACCGACCATGCGAAAGAGGTTCTTCTTGGTTGCGCGGTGCGATGGCAAGCCTATCGTCTGGCCGGAGCCGACGCACGGACCGGCAGACAGCGAAGCAGTAAAAGCCGGCTTGTTGAAACCTTACGTTGGAGCATATACGCAACTTGACTTTTCACTTCCATGTCCGTCCATCTTTGACACATCGGAAGAGATCAAGAAAAAGTACGGAATCAGGGCGGTACGTCCGTTGGCGCCGAAGACAATGGAAAGGATCGCAAGAGGATTAAAAAAGTTCGTCCTCGACAATCCGGAGCCGTTTATTATCCAATGTAATCATGGTGGAGAGCGCAGACCGAACGATATTCGGAAGCCAATGCCGACCATCACTGGAAAGCATGGGTATGGAATTGTGGAGCCGACGTTTGCACCTTATATGGGGACAAATACAACGAATCATCCGGGTGGAAACTGCAAAGATCCGATACATACGATCACCACAGGTAATCAACAATGCCTTATTAGCCCGACGCTTATCCAATACCATTCTGAAACGGCGCAGGGAGAAGTTCGGGGACAGACGATTGAAGATCCTATAATGACGGTGGACGGATCGAACAGATATGGACTGGTCACATCATTTTTGAGTAAGTTCTATAAGTCTGGAATCGGACAGGACGAAAGAGAGCCACTACATACAATCACAACATCAGCCGGACATTTTGGCGAGGTCAGAGCATTTCTGATTAAATACTACGGGCAGGGAACCGGACAGGATATTAAGGAGCCACTTGACACGGTAACTGCACGGGATAGATTCGGATTAGTGACGATTGAGGGTGTAGATTATCAGATTGTGGACATCGGCTTGCGAATGCTTGAGCCACGGGAACTATATGGATGTCAGGGATTCCCGGACGACTACATCATTGACCATGATTATACAGGGAAGACGTATCCGCGGAGCGAACAGGTGCGCCGCTGCGGCAATGCAGTATGTCCACCAATCCCTGCGGCATTAGTCAAGGCAAATCTTCCGGAATTGTGCGTAGCGGAACGTATGCCGAACATGAGGATTAAACCAGAGCAGACCGGACAGCTCCGGTTTGCCTAATCCATAAACATCAGAAACAAATAACAAAACCAAGCAATCATACCTTCCTCCGTAAGTATGCGGCTGGGAGGGTGATGCGGAAAGAGAGGAAAATCATGAAAATTACAGTAAAAAAGGGTGAAGAGATTTTAATAAGCCGAGAGGATGCTGTGACCGTTGCTGACAAGGGCGGCGCATATGAAGTGTTTTATGCAGATGAAACGGGACAGCTAGTTTACAAGGGCGAAGGTGTAGAAATTATCTTAGCTTGAATCTGATACTACTGAGAGGGGGAATGTCTATGGATGAAAAAGAAATATTTGAAATCTGCATGAGCGTGGACAGCTTCATTGCTGCGGAACTGACAGAATCCATCGTGTGCGGCACCAGCTACGATATGCTGGAGGCTCACTACGGCGTTATCCCTATCAGTAGGAGACATTTTTACAGAAAAAAAGGAACGGCAAAGAGGTTGATACGGCAGAGGATGGCGCATCTGGTGGAAGAGAAGAACGGGCAGTATATGATTGAGTGGGGAAGAGAGGAGTAGCAACCTCTCTTTTATTATGCCCTAAAGTTGGCACAAATCCTCTGAAATACAGCTTTATAATTATGGTACGAGGTTAGAAATATACCATTTGGCAGAGAGGAAGTGAGATAGTGGAGAATTACGAGAAAGCAGAACAGGACTACATGAGCGGTATGAAGTACAAAGATATTGCCGAGAAGTACGGAACCACTATCAACACTGTTAAAAGCTGGAAGAAACGGTATGGGTGGAATCGGGAAGAGGGTGCACCCAAAAGTAAAAAGGTGTGCACACAAAAAGGTAAGGGTGCACCCAAGGCGGTAGCGCCTATAGATGATGGTACAAAAGAAACATTACAGAATAATGAACTCACACCGGAACAGCAGATGTTTTGCATATATTACAGCCGGACATTTAATGCAACCCAAAGCTATTTGAATGCCTATGGGTGCAGCTATGAAGTGGCGAATGCGAAAGGACCTCTATTGGTAGTGAAAGATAGTATTCACCGAGAAATAGAACGTCTGAAAGAAATCAAGCGTCAGCAGATAGTTGCTGGAACTGACGATATTGTGGAACTACAGATGCGTATTGCTTTTGCAGATATTGGAAACTATATGTCATTCGGGCAGAAAGAGATTGAGGATCCAGAGACAGGTATTGAATATATGATTAGCACTGTTGATCTGAAAGAATCAACGAACACAGATACACAGATTATCCAAGAGGTTAAGCGTGGAAAAGATGGTGTATCTATCAAGCTGGCAGACAGACAAAAGGCAATTGATTGGCTTACGATGTTCTTCGAGATGAATCCAACGGATAAGCACCGGAAAGAATTTGATAAGCACAAGCTTGACCTGGAACTTCTTAAGCTGGAGATGCAGACCAAAGAGAGCGCAGACGATACGCCGGAACAGGACAACTTCTTAGATGCCTTGAATGCGTCGGCGCAGGAAGTGTGGTCGGATGAATGATTGGAAAAACATTGACGAACGGATAGCTGACTTGAAAGCGAACGTTATGCGAAATGCTGTGAGAATGAAACAGAAGTATAAGCAGAACGGCTTTGAGTTTAGACCGTTTTCGCAGAAGCAAAAGAAAGTTCTGACGTGGTGGTGCGATGCATCGCCGGTAAAGGATATGGACGGCATTATAGCGGACGGAGCAATCCGAAGCGGCAAGACGTTAAGTATGTCACTAAGCTTTGCACTGTGGGCTATGAGCACATTCAATCAGCAGAACCTTGGCATGGCAGGAAAAACAATCGGTTCCTTCCGGCGAAATGTTCTGTTCTGGTTGAAACTCATGTTGAAGAGCCGGGGATACAAGGTCGCAGACCATCGTTCTGACAATATGGTAGAGATATCCAAGGGCGATACAGTCAACTTTTTTTATATCTTCGGCGGTAAGGATGAACGGTCACAGGATCTGATCCAGGGTATCACGCTTGCCGGGATGTTTTTTGATGAAGTAGCATTGATGCCGGAATCATTTGTGAACCAGGCAACCGGACGATGTTCTGTTGATGGTTCCAAGTTCTGGTTTAACTGCAACCCGGACAGCCCCAGTCATTGGTTCAAGGAAAACTGGATAGATAAATCAACCGGATATCTTGGAAAGAAAAAGGTTGAGGAGATAAGGCAGAAAGCGGCAGAGGAAAATAAGCCGGACGGGTTGAAAGAGATAATCTATCTGCATTTTACAATGGATGATAACCTTTCTCTTTCTGAAAAGGTAAAAGCACGATACCGGGCAATGTATAGCGGTGTATTCTATGACCGGTTTATCCTTGGGTTGTGGGTCATTGCAGAGGGGCTTGTCTATGGAATGTTCGATAAGGAAAAGAACATCTTCCACGGAGAATATGAGTACAGCCCGCAGTCATCCTATTATCTTTCCATCGACTACGGAACTATGAACCCATTCGCGGTAGGGCTGATGGAGTTGCAGAACAGCGGCAGGGTCCGGATGCTCCGGGAGGGGCATTACTCTGGAAGAGAAACCGGTGTGACGATTGATAACGAAGCGTATTATAAGATGATCCAAGAGGTGGCGGGGGACTTCCCAATCACATCCATTGTCATTGATCCGTCAGCGGCAGCCATGAAAGCGACGATCCGTAAGTATGGAGAGTTTTCTTGTACAGATGGAAATAACGATGTGCTGAATGGAATACAGGAGGTAACGAAGTATCTGAATCTCGGTATGCTCCAGATCCACGAAAGCTGTGTGGAGACGCAAAAAGAGTTTGGTGCGTATGCTTGGGATGAGAAAGCTGTGGGAGAAGACAGGGTAATCAAGGAGTACGACCACCACATGGACCTTATCAGATATTTTATTTACACAGTAGCAAGAAGATATAACAGGGGATTTATTTAGGAGGAAACAATGGGAATTATGTCAGCTATCAAAGAATGGTGGAGCAGAATGTTTCTGTCAGAAGTGAAAGACCAGTTCAAAGTGACTGGCATTACATCTGGGGATATGCAAAAGGCAATCCAGAACTGGATGTTGATTTATAAGGGTGAACCAGACTGGATAGACCCGGAAGAGGGAATTAAGACAATCAAATTTGCAAAATTCGTCTGTGGAGAAATCGGCAGACTTGCCACGCTTGCGATTGATGTGACGTTTGACGGAGCGAGAAAAGAGTACATGACGCGGTTCTGGGAGAAGTCTGTGCACGACCGCATCCGGGAGTGGACGGAACTCATGTGTGCCTGCGGTACGGTTATTCTGAAGCCAAATGGGACAGGCGTGGATTTGGTAACACCGGATAGATTTGAAATAACGAGCATTGACGGAAACCACAACATAACCGGCATTGTGTTCCAGGACAGCTACCGGGAGGGAGACGAGTATTTCACAAAGCTGGAATACCACAGATTTTTTACCGCCAGCGTGAGGATGCCGGATGTGGAAGAGTACACCGAGACAACCTACTACTCTATATCGAACAGAGCGTTCGTGTCGAAGAACGCCGGGGAGATCGGAAAGCCGATTGACTTAAGTATGACAAACTGGGCGGCATTGCAGCCAGATGTGCACATTACGAAGAGGAACGGTGAGCAGATCAACTCGATGCTGTTCGGGTTGTTCCGGATGCCGTCCTCTAACGATATTGATTTGAGCAGTCCGCTTGGACTATCAGCCTTTGCTGATGCGATCGAGGAATTGAAAGACCTTGACATTGCGTATAGCAGGAATGCAGAGGAAATCGAGGAAAGCCGGAGGATGGTAATAGTGGATGATCGACTTATTGCCAAACCGGCATACAAGGACGAGAAAGGCAATACTGTGAGACCGACGGTTAAGATGCCGAAGTTTTTCAAAGCCCTTGCAGGGGTAGGTGTAAGAGATGAGGAAGTCTATCATGAGGTCAACCCGACATTGAACACGGACACGAGAAAGAGCGGAATCAATCAGCAGTTATCCCTTGTAGGCGTGAAGTGCGGGTTCTCCAATGGGTATTTTGTCATTGATGAAAAGACCGGCATGGTAACCGCCACGCAGGTAGAGTCTGACGACAGGCGCACCATCCAGCTTATTAAAGATGTCCGGGATGCAATGCAGAGCTGCCTTGATGATTTATTCTATGCACAGTCGGTCTTTGCCGATTTATACAACCTTGCGCCAGCCGGAGATTATGAACCACAGTACGACTTCGGCGATATTACTTACAACGAGGAAGAGGACAGAATGAGAAACCTCACGCTTGCCAACTCCGGCTATATCCCGAAATGGCAGTATCTTGTCAGATTTGAGGGATATTCGGAAGAGGAAGCAAAGGCAGCGGTTGAGGAAGCGAGTGGGGCACAGGAAAAAGGATTGTTCGGGGAGGAGTAGAAATGATACATACACGTTTTGAGAGTTACTGTGAAAAATGCGAAGAATTAGCGCCAGAAGCGATAATAAATGTTTGTGAATGTGCGGACAGCTGCAGAACTGTAGAAACAACCATTTACTGTAGACATCGGCATAGATGCGCTGCTATTAAGAAACAAATAGAAAGGGAAGCGGCTGAATGAAATACAACAAGACTGTCGGTATGGTAAGCATCCAGATTGATACCAAGCGGATAGATGATAATGTGAGACGGGCGCAGGATTTGTTAGATCAACAGGTGCTTAATGACATGATTCCGTATATGCCATATCAACAGGGAGCAATGAGGGGAGCGACACAGATCATTGAACCCGGTCTTATATCAACCAATACACCATATGCGCATTATCAGTACGAGGGAGAACTTTATTTAACAGAGGATGGGCGCTCATGGGCGAATAAAGGGGAAAAGAAGTACCCGACAGGAACACCACTACAGTACCATACTGCTGGAACAGGTGACCATTGGTTTGAACACGCCAAGGAGGAACACGGGGAACAGTGGATTGACTCGGTAAGGCGCGAAGTAGGAAAGGGATAAATATGCTGGAACCGGATTATTTCTATGGAAAATCGGATGTGTTAATTTCATACGAGCAGGAACTTGAGGACTGGATATTGCAGGATATTGCTATGCGGTTACTTAAAGCGGAAGCTATGGCCGGAACAACCGATATGGAACTGTATAAGCTGCGGCAGCTGGGCTTGCATCAGAATGAAATTGTGAAACGATTATCTGCCCTTACGCAGAAATCAACGGCAGAAATCCGCAGATTATTGCAGGATGCGGTGCTGACATCTTGGGATGATGATAAAAGCACGCTGTCCCGCCTTGGAATAGATGCGGTATCCCCACTTGAAAATCCGGTTGTCATGGAGCTACTAGATGCAGAATTTAAGAAAACACTCGGAGAAGTGAACAATCTGACACGTTCCACCATGATGCAGTCGCAGCGTGATCTCATGAATATGCTCAATGAAGCCGAGATGCGTGTGGCAGCCGGCGTGCAGTCATACAGCGCGGCGGTGTGCGATATACTGGATCAGTACGGCAGGACAGGCGTTATGATCGATTACCCAACCGGAACGCGCCGGACATTGGAAGCGGCGGTCAGAATGTGCGTAGTCACGTCTATGAACCAGACGGCGGCGCAGGTAACCAATCATTATATAGCGGAGCATAATGTAGAATATGTGCTCGTATCAGCACACTTGGGCGCGAGGACACAGGGAAAAGGACAACCGTATCTTGCCGGTCATGATAACTGGCAGGGCAGATGCTATAAAATATCTGGGAGCGAACCGGATGCGCCGAATCTGGCGGAAACGACCGGCTATGATATTGTGAACGGGACAGGACACGTCTTAAATCCTCTGGGGCTGCATGGGTATAACTGCCGGCACTCCCATAAGCCCTGGAACAAGTCTTTGCGAAATCCGTATCTGGATGAAAACGGCAATCTTAAGATTGACAGTGAGGAGAACCGGAAGGTATATGAACTGCAACAGCAGCAAAGAGCAATGGAGCGTGCCATCCGGCAGACGAAGCGGCAGCTACTTGTGAAACAGGCAGAGATTGACGGTGTGGCGGAAACAGACGTGAAAGAAATGTTGCAGCCAGAATATGATAAACTTGCGTATAAGCTCCGGATGCAGAACCGGAAGTACAACCAATTCTGTGCAGACAATGGTTTGAGGACACAGGCTGACAGAATCAAGGTAGCAGGGTTTAAGCGGGGGCAGGCGGCAAAGGCGAATGGCAGGGCAACGGCGTATAGCCATTCGGTAAAAACTCCGATGGAAAAAGCGGACAGTATAGGATATACTAAAAGAACAAAGGAAGAGTTTGAGCAGACCGCGCGGAAGATAAAGGAAGAAATAACGCAGTATTCTGATAGACCATCGAAGTGGAGTGGAAATATAAACGTAAATAGTGAACACGTTGGAAATGGAGCTCTTGGAGCCAAGGAATGGTCTTGCGATATTTCACTTATTGACACAGCGGACGATGGTGTAATCTGGCATGAAATGCTTCATTCGTGTTCGGCAAGCTATTATAAGTCAGAGGTATACAATGCAAACGAATATATTGAGGAGGCGACTGTAGAATGGTTGAAACAGCAGATATGCGGTGAGAAGAATATTTTCAATGTATATGCTTATGGAGATAAAACGATTGTTCTACAAGCGTTGAATGAGTCCTTTAAATTTGGAACAGATATGGAGTTTGCAAAGGAAATATTTAACGTTCCGCTTCCAGAACGGTATCGATGGTTAGAAAATAGGGTTGACGAACGCTTGAGACAAGCAGGTGCTTCATTTGAAGATTACAATGATGTCATGGGGTTTGTCGAAAGATTGAAAGGCGGTAGCAATGGCAGATATTAAAGGACTCATAAAAACAATACACGAGTATAACAAAAAATACGCTATTACTGAAAATTCAAGTGAGGCAGATAAATTAATTGCCAGAATTCAAGAAAAAAAGTACACAAAAGAGGAATACTTTGCGACTGAAAAGGAAGTAAAAGATTTTATGAAATCTGATGCCCCGGAAAGCGAAAAGCAAAAGGTTTGTTACAGTGGTTATCCGGAATCGTTATCTATGATCTGTGCTGCAATCAGAGAGGGCAGACTTGATATTTAGGAGAGGGAGCATAATGCTCCTTCTTTTATTTTGGCACAAATTATCTCCGCACATGAGTTATTATAATATTGCCAGACGAGTTATGCTCATTCGTTTTGCACCTCCTTTCGTGTACTATAGCAAGAGCGCCTTGAAATATAGGCGCTTTTTGCGTGCCTAAAAATTGGCACAAATCTTTTATATTCCCATGATAAAATATACTTGACAAGTGAAAAGCACCGGACGGAGCGTAGGAATCCGCCCGCTACCCTAGAAAAACTATAGGATGTGATGGCACGTCCTGTTTGGGGCGTGCTTTTTCTTGTATTTTGCCAGCTATGGATAAAATAGCAACTCTATCGTGCCGGGCTGACCGGAGTAAAAACAGTGAAAGAAAGAGGTATTAGAACATGGTAAAAGTTATCACGGAACTTGAAAAACTTGGTTTGGAACTGACAGATGAGATGAAGGAATCCATCAAGAAGAGCATCGGCGAGGAAGTTTATTCCAAAGGCGAACTTGATAAGAAAGTCAAAAAGGCGGAGGAAGAGCGGGATCAGTACAAGGAGCGCGCAGAGACCGCGGAAGAGACGTTGAAGGGATTTGACGGCAAAGACCTTGAGACCATCACAAAAGAGCGTGACAAGTGGAAAGAGAAAGCCGAGACAGCAAAGAAAGATTATGATGCCAAGATTGCAGAGCGTGAGAAAAGTGACTTGCTGGAAAAGGCATTTGAGAGTGTCAAGTTTTCCTCGGCATCCGCAAAGAAAGCTATCATGAGCGACATCGCCGCTAATGTGTCTGTCAAGGATGGTAAGCTGATTGGATTCAATGACCTTTTAGAAGATGCCAAGAAGAATGATGCGAGCGCATTTGTTGACGAGCAGGCACAGCAGCAGGAACAGAACCAGGCAACATTTACGACTCCGATGGGAGCCGGGGCGCAGACCGAGCCGATCACCGGAGATCCGAACAAAATGGACTTTGCCACCTATAAGAAGTGGCGCGAACAGAATCAGTAATTAAGGAGGAACATTTATGCCAAACACAATTTTAACCCCGCAGATTATCGCAAATGAAGCGTTGATGGTATTACAGAGCAACCTTACTATGGCGAATCTCGTACACAGAGATTATTCCAGTGAGTTTGTAAAGGTGGGCGACACCATCACCGTAAGAAAACCGGCTACTTTCGTAGCAAAGAACTTCACAGGGCAGACAGAAGCGCAGGACATCACCGAGGGTTCTACTACCGTCAAGATGGATCGTTTCCGGGATATCACGGTTAATGTCGGATCCAGGGAAATGACATTGGATATCAAAAACTTTTCCGAGCAGGTCATCACACCGGCTATGCAGGCTATGGCACAGCAGATTGACGCGGATCTTCTCGCTGTCGGCATCTCCAAAGCTGGGAAGAAAGCTACAGTGTCCGGCACGCCGGTAATTTCTGATATTGCAGGCGTAGGAAAGGCGTTGGATCAGGCAAAGGCACCGCGCACGGACAGACGCTTAATTCTGCCGCCGACGATCCTGTACAAGTACAACACGCTGGATAACTTTGCAAAGCAGTGCTACAAGGGAGATTCTATCGCACTGAAAGAATCCGAGATCGGAAAGGTTTACACCTGTGAGACTTTTATGTCCCAGAACTGCCCGGAGAACCAGAACGATGCCGCAGGAACCGTTGCATCCTACAAGGTTACCGGAACGAAGGATGCCACAGAGTTTACCGTTTCTGACGGAAAGACAGCGGCGGCTACCATCAAAAAAGGTGATCAGCTTATCGTGAACGGATATCTCTACACTGTGACCGAGGATGTAACGCTTGCATCTGGAGCTGGTACGGTTAAGGTAGATCAGAACATCCCGGAGACCATCGCGACAGCAACAGATGCTTTTATCGTGAACAAGGCACATGCTCTTGGATTCCACCGGAACGGTCTGGCACTTGTGACCCGTAACCTTGAACTGCCGATGGGCAACAAAAATGCATACATTGCATCCGCAGATGGTCTCGGCGTCCGTGTCGTATTCTCTTACGATTCCGAGCACAAGCAGGACATGATTTCCTTTGATATGATCTACGGCATCAAGGAACTCAACGAGAATTTGCTTGTTGATTTCTCATAAGAAAGGGGGATTCCAAGATGGGATATACCACGTATGACTTCTATCAGAATAAATACTATGGGGATTCTATCGAGGAATCCCTTTTCCCTAAGTGGAATGACCGGGCATCTGAAAAGTTGGAACAGTTGACCTATGGGAACATTACAGAGGAATCTTTGCAGGAATATGACGAGAAGATTCAGAAAGCTACCTGTGCGCTGGCGGACTTACTCTATCAGATTGATTTTAAGACCACGCACGCCAGTGATGAAAAGGGCGGCAATGTGAAGTCGATGTCTTCCGGTGGTCGGTCGATCAGCTTCGGAACCAATGAGACGCTGATTGATAAGGTGCTGAACGACAAGACGGCGCAGAACCGGCTTTGTTATGACATGATGTGCGAATACTTGTCCGGCACCGGATTATTGTATGCGGGGGTGTGAGATGGGATTCTTTGATAACAAAACAGTTACCCTTTTCAATCGCTCATTCAACGCGGAAACCGAAGAAGAAACATATTATCCGACCCTGCTCGAGGGTGTAGACCTTGTGGAAACCAAGGGAGCGAACATCTCCAAGAGCGGCATGGACAGTGCTGATGCAGTCAAACTTTACATTGATTTTGCCAACCTTGGCAAAACGTTAAATCCTTACCTTCCCCCGAAAGTATGGGATGCACTGCCGGAAGAGGAAAAACAGAATTATATCACATTCCACCCTACGGAGGATTTTTTTACCAAGGGAGACCGTACAGATGTGGAACTGCCGGAAGAATATGCGTATGAGTGGATACAGGAGAACTTCGATGATGTTTATAAGGTCACGACCGTAGACAAGTATGAGGATATCTTGCCGCATTTTGAGGTAGGAGGTGTATAAATGGCAGAACCAGAAAAACTTACCATCCGGGATGCGGCGAACGCAGGAAAAGGGCTTCTTGCATTGGTAATGGCATATCCGGATTATCCCCGGGGATTTAAGGCAGACAATTCAACCGTGAAATGGAATTCCATCAATGAGGACAGGTCCATCGGCGTGTTCCCGCTGCAGGGCGCGGTATATCTGAAAAAGTATATCAGCGGCAGCTATGTAGCACAGATGCCATTTCGGATGATTTACAAGTGTTCGCCGACCACCAACAAGGCGAGTCTGGATGCGCAGCAGATGTTAAATGATTTGGCGGCATGGATGGAAGAGAGCGGAATCGAATTTGCGGATCCGCATTTGACGCTGGAGTCGATCGCGAGGACATCCCCGGTATTCGGTGGCGAACAGAATGAGAAAACAGTAGCTTATGCTGTGAATATGCAGCTGAAATATTTTTACAAGAAATAAGGAGGATGGAGAAGATGAAATTTAATTTACAGTTCTTCGCGCAGGACAGAACAAACATGGTATCTCTGCTTGACATTGGGCTGCTCATGGGTGGCAACGCTGGAAAACTGGCAGAGATGGGCGATGGTTATACAGAGATTACAGAGGACTGGGGACCCGGTACGGATTCTAAGCAGTACGTCAATATGAAGAGCGCAAGCAATACCGTGAAAGGGTATGCGCTTAGCATGTCTCCGGAGAGAGAGTATCTTTCGGATGATATGCAGAAAACGATCGACGATATGTTTAAGACGTTTCCGACCGGTAAAGCCTGCGAGACATATTATTACCGTTTCTACAAGACGGATTTGACAGCTGGTGTGGGTGATTGCATTCGCGTTCCGGTTACCGTATGCCCTTCAAGTACCGGCGGAGCGGGTGGCGACACGCTGAAATCGACACTCCAGATCAATGGTAACGGCGATGTGGAGCAGGGAACGATCACGATCAGCAGCGAGGACGGCTCATATTCTTGGGCGGCAAAATAGGTGTTAATCAAAAATTAGCATAATGGGGTGGGTTCCTTTCAGTCCTGCCCCATTTCTGAAAGGATGGTAATTTTTATGGAAGAGTTGAAATTAAACAGTGGTCTGAAAAAGATTGCGATTAAGGATGAAGATGGAGATCTGGTTACGGTCCTGCGCGTGAACGTGGCAGATGCGGACACAGCGGAGCGTTTTGCCAAGATCATTAATAATTTGCAGGAAATCTCTGCGAACTGTGAGAAGGAAGCGGCGGCATGGAAAAAGGAACACGAGCAGGACGAAACGGTTTCTGGAGAGGTTGATGTTGAGAGGGTGTTGCAGATCAATCGTATCCGTGTGAGATACCTGAAACAGATCGCCGAGGAAATTGACAAACTGTTCGGCGAGGGAACGGTTCAGAGCATCTACGGCGATATTACGCCGGATGAAACGGCACTGGTGGAGTTTGTCGAGGGCGTTATCCCGGTAATGAATAAACTCTTCGGCAAGCGTTACGAGATGACCAGAAAACGGTATAACTCCGGCAGAAAAGGGGCAAGGGCATGATAAATGTCATGCTCGACCCGCTTCCGGATGAATGGAACGGATACAGGGTCAATACATCATTCCGGATCGGCATACAGGTATTTCTTATCCAGTACGACAAAGAACTGAATGAGTATGAGAAGAGCGATGCACTGATCTGGCTGTTGTTCGATGACCGGGAGCATCCGGTAGGCTATGAGTTACAGGAATGTGTAGAGTGGTTCTTGAATGGATGGTTCCATGATAAACCAGGATCTTCGCAGGACAAGCGCCGGCTGATTGACTATGATGTCGACCAGTGGCGCATCTATGCAGATTTCCGGCAGATATACGGGATAGACCTCTCCCTGGATGATATGCACTGGTGGATGTTCAACGGTCTGCTCTGGAATATGCCGCACGAACGGTCGGCTTTTATGCAGGTCATTGAGATCCGGCGTAAGAAGATCACATCCAAGATGGGGAGAGAAGAAAAGAAAGCTGTGCAGGAAGCGCAGCAGATCTATGCACTGGATCAACCGGAAGTTAAAAAAGAGTATACAGAGGATGAAAAGGGTGCCATCGATGAGTATGACCGGATGATGGCGGAGATCAGAGCCAAGAAGAAAGCAGAAAAGGAATTGGGATTAGGTTAGAAAGCGAGGGTTGCATATGGCTGGCGGATATGATGGAGAAATTAGAATACGGACGTTAATTGAAAACGGGAAAGCATCTAGCCAGCTGTTGCAGTTGGAAGCCAAGTTTCAGAAGCTGACAAGTGAAGCAAAGAAACTTTCTGACGGGATGCGTGAGATTGAGCAGATGAAGATTCCGACAGAAGAGTATAAGAATCTGCAAGGTCAGTTTGATGCATTGGTGGCAAAGGGGAAAAAGCTATCAGAGGAATTAAAGAACACAGAAAAATTTGTTCCATCAAAGCCATATCTTGAAGCAGAAAAAGCACTTGATTCGGTGAGCGCGAAACAAGATCGTTTAAGAAAAAAGATGGAAGAGTGGGTTGCTCTTGGGAAAAAAACAAATTCCGTTTCTTATAAGAAGATGGAGATGGATTTTGAAACGATTGGACAGCAGGCTGACCGTTTAATCATGCGCTTGAATGAAATGGACGAAAATGGGTCAAGCAGAGAAATTTCTGATAAGTGGAAGAATATCAAAGACCAGATGGCGCAGGTAGGGGCAGAAGCATCCAAGGTCAAAGCGCAGATGCGTGACATGGAAGCAGATGGAACAGCTAACGTTGACCCTAAAGGCACAGCAGAGTATCAGAAGAAAGCGGAGAAATTAAAGGAAGTAAATCGTCAGCTTGATGTTACAAAAAGAAAGATGGAAGAGGTTGCCGCCAAGGAAGCCAAGGTCGGCTCCGGTTCAAAGCAGATTGAAAAGGTTGGAAAAGCAGCAAAGAAATCCGCGGGGCTGATGTCCACACTTTTATCAAGGCTGGAAGGAATAACCCTCTCGCTGTTTATTTTTAATTGGATAACAAAGGCTTTTAACGCAATGGTTGCCGCCTTTAAAGAGGGCATCCAGAACATGGCGAAGTATTCCTCTGACTTTAATTCACGGATGTCCGAGCTGAAATCTGCCACAGCTACACTCAAAGCATCACTGGGAACGCTGGCGGCGCCGATTGTATCTGCTGTCATTCCGGCGATTGTGACACTCTGCAACTGGATCACGACGGCGGTCAATAAGATGAATGAACTTGTGGCGGCGCTCTCTGGAAAGAGCACATGGACACGGGCGAAGCAACAGCAGGTGGATTATGCGAAGTCGTTGAATGGCACTGCGGGAGCGGCAAAGAAAGCGGCGGGAGCGTTGCAGGGGTTTGATGAACTGAATGTGATTAACTCAAACAGTTCCGGCGGCGGTGGCGGTGGAACAGATGCCTCTACGATGTATGAGGAAGTGCCGACAAGCGACGCGCTGATCGGTAAATTGCAGCCGTTCCTTGATTATCTTAAGCAGATCAAGGCAGAAGTGATCCGCGGATGGGATGAGACGTGGGCGGCGCTGGATATTGACAGTCAGATCGCAGATATTCGCGGCAGTATCGAATCAATCCGTGGTTCTCTATCGGATATCTTTGGCAATGCAGATTTGCAGGCGGCGGCAGACAACTTTGTCATGACGCTGGCGTACAGTGTTGGTCAGATTGGCGCGTCTGTTGTCAGTATAGGGGCTACGATCGCACAGAATATCATTGGCGGCATCGACCTGTATTTGCAGCAGAATAGCGGCAGAATCACCGAGTACCTCATTCGGATGTTCGATATCGGCGCTGACGTGGCACAGCTTGCGGGCGAAGCGGCGGAAGCATTTGCTTTTGTGTTCCAGGCATTCGGTAATGAGGACGGGCAGCAGATCACGGCAAATCTGATTCAGATTTTCGCGGATATTTTTGGCACAGTTACTTTGCTGGAGGCGCAGTTTCGCGATGATATGCTTCATTTTTTCATAGATCCATTTGTTGACAACAGCGAGGGAATCAAGACAGCTCTTGAGGGCATTCTTGAGGTTGTGGCGGATGTTACTGGGACGATTTCGGACACGGTGCAGCATTTTACGGATGGAGTAGTAACTTTGTATGACGAACATATCCATCCGCTGATACAGAGCTTGACGGACGGACTGGACGAGATTTCGGCGAAGTTTCTGGAATTCTGGAATACATACGTACAACCGGTGCTTGAAAATATTTCAACCAAATTCCACGAAGTCATGGAGCAGCACATTCAACCGATGCTCGACAGCTTTCTTGGCTTGCTGGGGACAGTCATAGACAATGTGAAAAAACTCTGGGAAGAGGTGCTAGTGCCGGTTATCGAGTGGATCATCGAAAATATCCTGCCGGTGCTGATGCCAATCATCCAGAGCCTTATTGAGGGTGTGTTGAATTTTATCGGCTTTGTGTCTGATATGGTGGCAAATATCATGGATTTCCTGTCTGGTCTCATTGATTTTATCGTCGGCGTTTTTGCCGGAGACTGGGAACAGGCGTGGTCTGGAATCCGGGAAATGTTTTCGGCAATCTGGAATTCGATGAAGCTGATCTTGAGTACAATTTGGAACAACATGAAAGATGGTGTGAAAGCAGCAATTAACGCTATAAAAGGGCATATTTCGGATTCCCTGCGTAATATCAAAGGCGGTTGGCGGGAATCTTGGACAAGCATGAAAACAACGCTTTTTGGTATTTTGGATACTATTAAGTCGGGTTTCAGGGAAAAGATCAACTCAATAATTTCTTTCGTTGAGAATATGGCAAATAGTGTAGTAACCGGTGTCAATAAGGTTTTGGAAGCGCTGAATAGTGTTGGATTTGATATGCCGGATTGGCTGGGCGGTGGAACGTTTCACCCAAATCTGCAGACATTGTCGACAATCAGCATCCCCCGCCTTGCTAACGGTGGCATCACAACCGGTAGCACCCTTGCAAACATTGGAGAAGCCGGTCGGGAAGCGGTACTTCCGCTGGAAAACAACCTGTCCTATCTGGAGCCGCTTGCAGAAATGATCGCAAGCAAAATGGAAGGTGTTCAGACGGTGCGGATCGTAGCAGAGGAAAGCGGCATATTCAAAGTTGTACGCGAGGGTGCAAATGATTATTTCCGGAGAACCGGCAGGCCGGCATTTGATTTTTAGAGAGAGGAGCGGAGAAAATGGCATACGGTGGATTTTTGATAAAGATAGGCGATTATACCGTTCCTTTCCGATACATTGAAGCTAAGAAATTCAAGTGCGGCATCAAAGGGCAGGATCTGGATTCTTACCGGGATGCAAACGGCATCTTACATCGAGAGGCCTTACAGAATGTTGCAATTAAAGTTGAGTGGGAAACGCCAAACGATATTGATGAAGTGGCGTTGCGCCCGCTGATGGACAGCATCAAGGCACAGTATTCAAATGCGACAGAGAAAAAAGCGCTTGTCACGGCGTGGATGCCGGAACTTGGCGATTATGTAACGATGGACTGCTATCTGCCGGATATAGAATATACCATTGATTATGCGGATGAGACGACCGTGGAGTATTCTTCTTTCCGGCTGGCGTTTGTTGGGTATGGAGGTAGTGTAAATTGATTGATTATGAGTATGCGGATTTGTTCAAGCAGAATAGTGTGGATAAGCAGATCACAATTACATCGGATGATGGGCTTGTGAATATTACGAACAATGAACTTCATCAGGAAGAATTTGAACTGACAGAAAGCCTCTGCTCCGAGAGTGAGTTGACGTTCGGTTGCTGTGAAGCCGGAATGATTAAGTTCAAGGTGTCCAATGTATTTTTACCGATGAAAGGAAAGTGGCTGACTGTAAAAATGACGATCGGCGGGAATGCGGCGAATTCGCTTCAAATCGGACGATATAAGGTTTATTCCGATACGCCTACGGCAGACAGAAAATACCGTGATGTGGTGGCTTACGATGCTTTGTACGATGTGGTCAATGCGGATGTGACGGCGTGGTACAACACGCTTAAGTTTCCGATGACCTTAAAATCTTTCCGGGATGCATTCTTTTCGCATTTCGATGTGGAGCAGGACGATGTGGAACTCGTGAATGACAGCATGACCGTCGAAAAGACGGTGGAAGTCACGGCGTCGACAGATACAAGTACCGGTACGGCGGAGACAAGCACGGTGGGCGAATCCATAGGTGGAAAAGAAACCTTATCCTGCGTTCTTGAAGCAAACGGCTGCATGGGTCACATGGGACGCTATGGGAAGTTCCATTATGTGTATCTTGAGCAGAATATTGATGGGCTTTACCCCGCGGACGACCTCTATCCGGCAGATGATCTTTTTCCGCGGGATCCGAAATCATACGGTATAGGGAAAGGCATCTACGTGTCTGCAAAGTATGAGGACTATACCGTTTGCCCGATAGACAAGCTTCAGATCCGGGAGAAAGAAAACGACATTGGAGTTATCGTTGGCAATGGGAACAATGCATATGTGATCGAGGGGAACTTTTTGCTATATGGCAAGGGAACAGACGAACTGACCAGTATAGCAAATAATGTCCTTGCAAAAATTACTGGCGTTACATATCGACCGTTTACGGCGGATTGCCTGGGAAATCCTTGCTTAGAGGTTGGCGATGCGGTGCGGCTGCAGACCCGGTATAAATTGATTGAATCGTACATCTTAAAGCGCACGCTGAAAGGCATACAGGCAATGAGGGACAGTCTGGAAGCTGACGGGGAAGAGTACCGGACAAGCAAAGTCAACGGCGTGCAGAGAAGTATCCTGCAGCTTAAGGGGAAGAGCAATACTCTCGAACGGTCGATTGAGGAAACGAAGTCAACGATTGTTGATGTGGAAAAAGGCTTGCAGTCACAGATTACCCAGACAGCATCAGAAATCCGGGCAGAGGTAAAAAATACCACAGATGGGTTATCATCAAGGATTACCCAGAATGCGAGTAGCATTACTGCAGAGGTCAACCGGGCAACGAGCGCCGAGGGCACGCTATCCAGTAAGATCAGCCAGACGGCAGAGAGCATTACTGCAGAGGTCAACAGGGCAACGGAAAAAGAAGGACAGCTTGCGGCGGCAATACATGTCAATGCAGAGGGGATCACAAGCAAAGTTTCCCGGGACAGTGTTGTTTCGGAAATTAACCAGTCAGCAGAGGGATTAAAGATTAGAGCTGATTTGTTGGAACTCAGGGGATCTGTGGAGATGACCGGTGGGTATGTGCATATTGACGCGACAGAGAGTACGGACAACTTGGTTGAACTGAAACGGGAAGGAACTCTTGTGCAAATGGGAACGGATGGTTTGCGGTCGGCGGCAGATACGCGAGAACTCACAGCGAGTTACTCTGCTGTGGTGGTGCGTGACACGTCGGCAAACACCATAGCACAAATGCTCTCAAGTGGAAAAGGAATCTCGTCCTACGGCTGGGAATCCTATTCGGACAAGCGTCTAAAACACGGTATAGAATCCCTTGACCGGGAGAAGAGCGCAGTGCTTATACAGTCCTTGCGCCCTTGCAGATTTGTTTATAACTACGACCAGAACGGGCATTACCGGCATGGTCTGATTGCGCAGGAAGTGCTGGCGGCGATTGGAGATGAAGACTGGGCGATCTGCTCCGAGAATCCGGATCCGGACGGGAACATGTACTATGCTCTGGATAAGACGGAACTGATTGCTGATCTGATCGCTGCGGTGCAGTTGCAACATGAAGAAATAGAGAAGTTGAAAGAGAGGATGGAAAAGTATGAACAAAGCGTATATCCGTATTAACTGGGAAAATTACCCGAGCGATGCAACACCTATAAATAAGGTAAATCTTAACAGACTGGACAGTGCGACAGACATACTTGACGACCGTGTGATTACTCTGGATACCACAAAAGCTACGAAAACAGAGGTGGCAACTCTTGTGTCGGATGTGACCTTTGAGGAGTCGACCGGAATCATCACGATCACAAAAAAGAATGGTTCAAAGGTTACGATCGACACGCAGATGGAGAAAATCGCCGTCAACTTTGACTATGACCCGACTACACAGCAGATTATCCTTACACTGATTGATGGGACACAGCAGTACATAGATTTGTCGGCGCTGATTACGCAGTATGAGTTTTTGGACACTGATACAGTGGCTTTTGCCATCGGTACGGACGGCAAGGTATCAGCCGTTGTAAAAGAGGGAAGCATCGAGGAAAAGCACTTGGAGCCAAACTATCTTGCCAAGATTAAGGGAGAAGCGGCAAAGGCAGAAACAAGCCGGGCAGATGCGGCGGCAAGCGCAACCAAGGCGGAAAGCTATGCCGTTGGCGGTACCGGGAGCCGGGAGGGAGAGGATACCGATAACGCACAGTACTATTACGAGCAGGTAAAGCGTGTATCGCAGGGGCTGAATGGGATCATACCGATGGGAACGGTTGCATTTGCAGATCTTCCGGCATCCGGCATGGAAAACGGATGGATGTACAACATCAGTGATGATTTTACCTCAGACGACCGGTTTAATGACGGTGGTGGTATCTATTATGGTAAGGGTAACAACGTCATCTGGACATCCGAAGGGAAATGGGATGTAACAGCTGGGTCTGGTGTGACTGGGATCAAAGGGAACAAGGAGAAAACCTATCGGCAGGGCAATGTTAATCTCACACCGGAAGATATCGGCGCAGTGGCGGAAGATGGAGATGCATCAGATACAACCGTTGCTTTTGCAAGCAGTGACACGCCGGATGCCGATGCAAGCGCTTGGACATCCGTTGCAACGTTGGAAAGCGGGGAAAAGCACGCGTCGCTTTTTTCCAAGATATCGCAGATGTTCAAGAATATCCGGTATTTATACAAAATGCTTGGGACTACAGATATTTCCCGTATCGGTGGCGGGACTGTAACAGGGGCGATCTCGTCGCAAAACGATGCTTTAGCGAAACACAAAAATTCCGGAGATCATGATAGTCGATACTATACTGAAACAGAGATAAATAATTTGCTTGCCCAAAAAATATCTGCATCACAATATGGTGCATACTTTATTAGTTTGCAAGGAGACTACTGGAATATAGTCACTGAAAATGGTGTTAAATTTGTAACATTGGTAAATGGATGCTGCATACTTACAAGTAACACCACGTGTGATATCCATTTAGACATTATGCTACGTGATAACTTTGGCATTTATGCCGGGTGTAGTCCCCACACACATATGTTTAATATGGACAGCTTCAAGTCAGCACTCAATATGTCAAAGCTGACTTTTGATCCCAATCAGACATCTGTCGAAGTGATCCTTTCTGCGAATACTATTAACGCTTATAATACAAAAGAATTATTGCTCGCGCAGAATCATTATGGCGGAAATGAAAATTTTTCGGGGCTACGGTTTACACAAGATGGACGGGTCACGCGAAAATACTGGAGCAGTGACGGAAAAATAGTATGGGGCAATATGTATGTATGCCAATCTGCGGCTGAAGCACAGGCAGGAAACTATAATGTTATGATGCATCAGGGTAATATATTCCGTGTTGATATCTATGGTGCAAAATATGCTTAATCTATTTTACCCACAAGTCAACCCAATTGCCGTCATGGTATTTCTTGTATGCTATGTGTGGCATCAACCGGACTGTCTAAAGACGATATAGGAGTGCGAAAGATTGGTTTGACGCACGGAACAGATATTCGGCAACCTTGGCGCAAACACTGATAAGACAGGGTTTATACTTATTATAAAGAAAGAGAGGAAAAGGATATGGAATCAATCATCACAGCACTTATAACAGGCGGACTGACGCTGATCGGCACGGTAATGACGGTCAGCAGTGGTCAGAAAAAGACGGATCACAAACTTGAGATGGCGCAGGCGGTCACAGACTGCAAGTTGGACGAGCTTACCAGAGAGGTAAGGATGCACAACAACTTCGCGCAGCGTGTGCCGGTCATTGAGGAACAGGTAAAAGTTATCAATCACCGCATTGCGGACTTAGAGGAGGAAAAGTAGTATGTTGAAAAATTGTGTACTCAGAGTATCAGTAGACACGCAGAAATGGGCGAAAGCCGCGGGCATCAGAGCGCTTAAGACTATGGCGCAGACTGCGGTTGCGGTAATCGGTACCGGAGCAGTAATTTCGGCAGTAGATTGGAAGATGGTAGTATCATCCGCGATTGTGGCGGGTGTTGTATCGTTGCTCACGTCTGTGGCGGGAATTCCGGAAGTGGAGGGATAATTTATGGCGAACAAAAGAATTGGACAGGCAGGACTTGCCCTTATCAAGCAGTATGAGGGATGCAGACTGGCAGCATACCGGTGTGCCGCCGGTGTATGGACCATCGGGTACGGTCACACGGCTGGCGTACATAGCGGTATGACGATCACACAGGCGCAGGCGGACGCATATCTGCAGCAGGACATTGCAAAGTTTGAGGGATACGTCAACAATCCCACGTACGTTCCGATCACCGAAAATCTCAATCAGAATCAGTTTGATGCGCTGGTCAGCTTTGCCTTTAACTTAGGCGCCGGAAACCTCCGGAAGCTTTGCAAGGGCAGAACAGCGGCGCAGATCGCTAGAACTATGCCGAATTATAACAAGGCGGCAGGCAAGGTGCTGGCAGGGTTAAAGCGGCGGCGGGCGGCGGAGCAGGCTTTGTTTAACAAGCCGGTAAGCGCGGCGGCACCGGCACAGAATCAGAATACGGAGGATTACAACATGAAGACGATCAAAAAGGGTAGTAAGGGCAACGCGGTAAAGGTATGGCAGATCATCATCGGCGCGGCGGTGGACGGCAATTTCGGCAGCGGCACGGAATCGGCAACCAAGACCTGGCAGAGCAATCACGGGCTGGTGGCGGATGGAATTGTCGGTAAGATGAGCTGGAAAGCAGGACTGGAAGCACTGTAAAATAAAAAGTATAGCCGGCATGGAGCGTTTCTCTGTGCCGGCTTTTTTTGTAAAAAAATTACATTATGTAGTATGAAACTGGCAAATAACAAAAGTAATTTATACTACATATTGTAGAGGAGAGGCTATAAGCTGATTTGCAAAGTGGAAAAGAGTGTGATAGGATGGACAAGGTGTCGCTTTTTGGGAAGAAAGGGAGTATAATAAATGAGTAGTAATAAATTATCTAAGTTGCAGATAGATATAAATCAAATGCAGGAACTCATAAAATTTTGGTGTGAACAAAATCTTGATGGCACTCCTGACATAAAAAAGGTAGATAAGCATGGTAGAGTGTCGTTTATAATAAAAGACATCAAGGGAGATATACAAATTGATTTTATTGAATGCACCGGTAAGCAATATACGATATTTCCTAAGGTTGGAAAAAGGCAAAACGACTCTTTGAATATAGCGGAATATTTAGTTGAATGTATAAATAATTCAGCAAGTGTTAAAACTGATATAGGAAATGGATTTAGTATTATCACATCTAGGGGAGTTTTTGATGATGTAATTGATTTATTATCCAATGCTGATGATATTGAGTGTGTTGAGAAAAAAAGATTTTCTGAGGAGCATAAAGCAAAATACACTCAATGTAAATTTAGAAGTAACTTCGGCGATCATATTGTCATGAAATATTTTGACAAAACAAATAGATTGCAAATACAGGGAAAACCACTTTATTTGTTTGGAATTGTACAGGATATTTTAATATCTGATGACGATACCGCGGAAGGTTTGGTTGATGCAAATATCAAATTCTATTCAGTTGATATGAAAAAAACTGATTTATATGCAGAAATGGAAGAAAAACTGGGGAGCGACTTATATAATTATTTAACGTCATCTCTAAGGGCTATATTGTCGCCTGCTTTCTTGTTTTATAGAATTGACATGGACTTGGATAATTATTCGTGTTTATGTCAACCTGCATTACAAGCACTTGAAGGTTACTGCCTTAAGCTGTTGGTATCATGTGGAGTTATTCATAACAAGGAAAAACTGGGGGAGTATTTTTCGTTTGATAAGGAAAAGAACAAGCATTATTTGAATGATCAAACAGCTCAAATCGTTAATGATAAAGAGAAAATAAGATCCATAAATATGTTATATGCATTATATAACAGCAAAAGACATTCCTACTCTCATTCCACAGAGAGAAATTATGATACTAACATAATTAGTGATAGAAAATCAGCCGATAGTATTTTTAGAGAAGTTATTTCGGCTATGAAATCTAGTTATGAATTTTGGAAATAAGAAAATGGAGTGATTATTTATGAATTTAGTGGAATTGCAGAAAATTGATAACACCAATTTTATAGTTTATGCCACTTCATATTTAAATCCGTTAAGTGATATGTGTGAAACATCAAGGGAAATTGCATGTGTTGTTGATAAGCCATGCCAATTATTGTTTGATTTATTGTTGGCAAACGGAGACTCATATAATCGATATGCAGTATGTAAATTTGATGGAAAAGATATTTTGCGCGATTCAATAGATGTGATTGAAGAAGCAAAGATCGATGCATCTTTAATAAACAAGATGAAGGAATATTACAAAGGGTTAAATAAGTCAAGATATGCTAACAGCGCACTGTCTAAATATGAAATAGGTAAAATCATGAGAAATTGTTAATGCACATGAAATTGTTTTACTCCAGCGATTCAGTTGGGGCTTTTTCCCCCACCCCCGGGGAATCAAGTTTTCTTGACTCCCCGGGGGTTGCTTTATATTCCCATCGGAACCCCAATCATCGCCGTAGAATCCGGCTACGTAGAAGCGATCGGCTGGAACCAGTACGGCGGATGGCGCATCGGCATCCGCAGCTTTGACGGGAAGCGCTACTATTATTATGCGCATCTGCGCCAGAACTATCCGTACCGGGAACAGTTGAAGGAGGGCGATGTCGTGACGGCAGGGGATGTGATCGGCTATATGGGGCATACCGGGTACAGCACGAAGGAAAATGTCAACAACATAGACACGGTTCATCTGCATTTCGGGCTGCAGCTGATCTTTGACGAGGCGCAGAAAGAGGGAAACAACGAGATCTGGGTGGACTGCTATAATCTGACGCGCTTTTTATATAAGAACCGTTCCGCGGTGCAGAAAGTGGGGGAAAGCAGGGAGTGGAAGAGGACGCTGCAGATGACGGATCCGGCGGTTGTAAAATATCAGAAAACCGTAAAAAAACAGTGAAAAAATATTGACAATAGAAGCGGGAGGGTGGAAAATTTTGATATACGGATAGGGAGGAGGAGTGTCTGTGATAGAACGTCGATGGATTCAAAAAGGGTACCGGATTTTTTTTGCTATTGCACTTCTTATCTGTGTGGGAGGCATTCCGGCATATGCAGAAGAACTGGTGCCGGACGCTGGGGAAATCACCGGCAGGGTATTATTTATCAGTTCCTATTCCTATGCATGGGAGACGGTTCCGGAACAGATTCGCGGTATAAAAGAAGCATTGGGCGCTGGTGTACAGCTGGATTATCAGTTTATGGATACCAAAAATGTCGAGACGGCGGAGAGTGAACAGCTATTTTACCAGACGCTAACATACTATCTGAAGATGGTTCCGGCGTATGATGTTGTGATTGTAGGAGATGATGCGGCGTTTCAGTTTGCAATGACGTATCGGGATGAGTTGTTTGCGCAGACGCCGGTTGTTTTTGAGGGAGTTAATGATAGGGAACTGGCGAAGAAAGCGGCAGCAGATCCGCTTGTGACGGGCGTGGTTGAGACGCTCTCTTATGAGAATACGATCACGCTGGCAAAGAAGCTGTATCCGGATGCAAGACAGGTGGTAGGGATACTGGATGATACGGTGACCGGAGAGGGCGAACGCAAGGAATTCCAGTATTACGATACTGTTTTTCCAGAGTTGGACTTTGTAGAGATCGACGCTTCAAAGCTCTCCCAGGAAGAATTAAAAAGACAGGTTGCTGCGCTGGGGGAGGAGAGCATTTTGGTCTATATTATGTGCAGCAGGGATGGCGACGGGAATGTATACGCGGCGGCGGAAGCGATCCAGATGCTGAGTGATGTGGCGCAGATTCCGATGTTTTCGATTGTCTCGCACGGTATGGGAAAAGGGTTTCTGGGCGGCGAGATTGTCTCGCAGGAACAGATGGGAAAAAGGGCAGGAGAAATGGCGGTGCAGATACTGGAGGGCACGGATTGTGCAGGGATCTCCATTATGATGGAGCCGCCGAAGGTATATTGCTTTGATGAAAATGTGATGCGCAGGTTTGGAATCAGTGCATCAAAGCTTCCCGGGGATGCAGTCATCATCAATCACAGGGAGACCTTCTGGGAAAAGAACCGGGATACGATCAGGGCAACGCTGGTGATTGCTGCCGTGGCGTTGGCAATGGTGGCATGGCTGGCGGTGGACAATATGCGCCGACGCAAAATGAACGAAGTGATTACCAGAGCAAACGAAAAACTGTCCTACAGTGCACATTACGATGTACTGACACACCTTAAGAACCGCGGTGTCTTTATGGAAGATATCAGGCATCGGATTGCCTCGGGGGAAGAATTTACGGTTTTTATGTATGATCTGGATAATTTTAAACGGGTGAACGACACCTACGGACACAATACAGGGGATGAGGTGCTGCGCGAAGTGGCACTCCGGTCGCTGGCGGTGGAGGATGGCCATTTCACACCGTACCGCCTGGCAGGAGATGAGTTTGTAGCACTGATCGACTGCGGCGATTACAGGGTCATAGAGCGATATGCATCCGGTTTGATGGAACGTCTGCAAAAGCCGTGCAGAATGGGAGCGGCGGACGAGGCACTGGGAGTTAGTCTTGGAATCGCGGTGTGGCCGGAGCACGGAGCGGATGCAACGGAACTTCTGGCAGCGGCGGATGCTGCGATGTATACGGTGAAGAAAAACGGAAAAAATGGATATGCATTTTATAAGGAGCCATGCGCACCGTAGGAAACGGTGCACATGGCTCCTTTTTAAGAGTAGAAAACGACTTATTTTTTCATGCCGGCGCGTTTTCTTAAGGTTGGATCAAGAATACGCTTGCGGATACGAAGACTCTCCGGTGTAACCTCCAGAAGCTCGTCGACATCGATGAAATCGAGTGCCTGCTCCAGACTTAAAATCTTAGGCGGAACCAGAGTCAGTGCCTCGTCCGCAGAAGAGGAACGCGTGTTGGTCAGGTGCTTTTTCTTGCAGACATTTAATTCGATATCCTCGGCTCTGGAAGATGAACCGATGACCATGCCGGCGTATACCTTTTCGCCAGGTCCGATAAAGAGCGTACCGCGATCCTGTGCGGAAAACAGACCGTAGGTTACGGACTCGCCGGTCTCAAATGCGATCAGGGAACCGAGTTTGCGGTAAGCGATCTCGCCCTTGTACGGTGCATAGCCGTTAAAAATGGTGTTGATGATACCGTTACCCTTGGTATCCGTCATAAATTCACCACGGTAACCTATCAGACCGCGGGACGGGATATTGAACTCCAGACGTGTGTAACCGCCGGTAATCGGCTTCATGTTCAGCATTTCGCCCTTGCGCTGGCTTAACTTTTCGATAACGGCACCGGTAAACTCATCCGGTACATCGACATAAGCAAGCTCCATCGGCTCTAACTTCTTGCCGTTCTCATCCGTGTGGTAGAGAACCTCAGCTTTGCTGACGGCAAACTCATAACCCTCGCGGCGCATGTTCTCGATCAGTACGGACAGATGAAGCTCACCGCGGCCGGATACTTTGTAGGAATCCGGGCTGTCCGTCTCCTCGACACGCAGAGAGACATCGGTGTTTAATTCGCGGAACAGACGGTCTCTTAAATGACGGGAGGTAACGAATTTACCCTCCTGTCCGGCGAGCGGACTGTCATTTACGATGAAATTCATGGACAGTGTCGGCTCGGAAATCTTCTGGAACGGAATGGCAACCGGATTCTCAGGTGCGCAGATGGTATCACCGATATGGATATCTGCAATACCGGAAATGGCTACGATGGAACCGATCTTTGCCTCTGTGACGTCCACCTTGTTCAGACCGTCAAATTCGTAAAGCTTGCTGATGCGGACACGTTTCTGCTTGTCCGGCTCGTGGTGGTTGACAACAACCGCCTCCTGATTGACCTTTAAGCAGCCGTTATCGACTTTTCCGATACCGATACGTCCGACATATTCGTTGTAATCGATGGTGCTGATCAATACCTGGGTGTTGGCGTCCGGATCACCCTCCGGTGCAGGGATATAGTCAAGGATCGTGTCGAACAGCGGAGTCATATCCTTTTTGTTGTTCACCAGATCGTCAAGCTCGCGGACAGCGTAGCCGTCTCTTGCAGAAGCAAAAAGGAACGGGCAGTCAAGCTGCTCCTCGGAAGCGTCCAGATCCATGAAAAGCTCAAGCACTTCGTCCACAACCTCGTTCGGACGTGCCTCCGGGCGGTCGACTTTGTTGAGACACACGATAACCGGAAGAGAAAGCTCGAGCGCTTTCATCAGAACGAATTTGGTCTGCGGCATAACGCCCTCGAAAGCGTCAACGACCAGCACAACGCCGTTTACCATCTTAAGGACACGCTCAACCTCGCCGCCGAAATCAGCGTGGCCAGGGGTGTCGATGACGTTAATCTTAGTTCCTTTATAAGTAATCGCTGTATTTTTTGAAAGAATCGTGATACCACGCTCTCTCTCAATATCATTAGAGTCCATGACACGCTCCTGAACCTCCTGGTTCTCACGGAACACGCCGCTCTGTTTTAACAATTCATCGACCAGAGTGGTCTTGCCGTGATCGACATGGGCGATAATTGCAATGTTACGGACATCTTCACGTTTCATTTTCATATACAAAATCTCTCTTTCCTGTGTGAAACCTAGTCTAAAAAAGTAACCAATCTATTTTATCATATTTTCGGAGATGCGCAAGTGGTACATGCGACAAAATCCGCCATTTCATTCCCTTTGTTATCGACATGTTGCATGAAAATTCTGGCACCGGACGTGATAAAAATAATGTGTCAGGCAGATCATACCAGCAGAACGGAACGAAAAAGAAGAACAACGCAAAAAAGAGTATGGTCGTAAGAAGGGAGAAAGATTCATGGCAGATAAAATTTTTGAAAACAACCAGGTGTCAATTATGGGAGAGATTGTATCCGATTTCCGGTTCAGTCACGAAGTGTACGGAGAGGGATTTTATATGGTGGATGTGGCAGTGAACCGCCTGAGCAATTATCTGGACTACATTCCATTGATGATATCCGAGCGGCTGATTGACGTAAATGCTGATTACATAGGACAGATCATTTATGTGACCGGGCAGTTCCGGTCGTTTAACCGGCATGAGGAGAAAAAGAACCGCCTTGTCTTATCGGTGTTTGTGCGGGAACTGGAGTTTTTGGAAGAACTGCAGGAGGATATGAAGAGCAACCAGATTTTTCTGGACGGATATATCTGTAAGGAACCGATTTACCGCAAGACGCCGCTGGGACGGGAGATTGCGGATCTTCTGATTGCGGTAAACCGTTCCTACGGAAAGTCAGACTATATACCGTGTATCTGCTGGGGGAGAAATGCGAGATTTGCTTCCGGCTTTGAAGTGGGAGGTCATGTGCAGGTGTGGGGCAGAATCCAGAGCAGGGAATACGTCAAAAAGATCTCGGAGTTAGAGACAGAAAAGCGGGTGGCATATGAGGTATCGGTGAGCAAGGTGGATTTTTTGGAGGAATAATCGAAAGTTCCGTTATTGACAACCGTTGTTGATAGTGCTATGTTAATTTTAACTATATGATACATATTTTGATAGAGGTTGCGTGCTTTAAGAGTAGTTTTCCGGATGTGACAGGCACAGGGGAAGGAAAGCAAAAGGAAAGCATGCCGAAAGAGCAAGGCACCTGCTGCCCTGGTTCTTGGGCATAAAGCTAAGAACTTTATGACTGTCATCTTTGCAGATGGGGCGCTATCGGTTCTGTATAATGGCATGCAGATATGCGGCAGAAGAATCAGACCGGCTCATCGAGCCGGCTTTTTTTTACTTTTTTATTCTGACTCTGATCTGACAGGGGCAAAATTGTACCATGGGCATATATTAACATAGGAGAAACGGAGGATTGGCATGGCGATATTCAAGGGCGCTGGTGTAGCGATTGTTACACCCATGAAGGAAAATGAAGAGGTAAATTACGACAAGTTGGAGGAACTGGTCGAATGGCAGATTGAGCAGGGAACGGATGCGATTGTGATTGTGGGAACGACCGGAGAGAGTTCGACGCTCACTACGGAGGAGCATTCCGATGTGATCCGGGCAGCAGTGCGTTTTGCAAAGCATCGTGTTCCGGTCATTGCCGGCACCGGTTCCAACTGCACCAGAGAGGCGATTCACCTTTCCGAAGAGGCGGAAAAGGCAGGAGCAGACGGACTTTTGGCTGTGACCCCGTACTACAACAAAGCGACACAGGGCGGATTGATCCGTTACTATACAGAGATTGCCGAGGCGGTAAAGCTTCCGATTATCATGTACAACGTTCCTGGACGTACCGGCTGCAATATTATGCCGGAGACCGCAGCCACACTCTTTAAGAACGTGGAGAACATTGTGGGTATCAAGGAGGCGACCGGCAGTCTGGCGCAGGCATCCAAGCTGATGTACTTAACGGACGGCAAGATTGATTTGTATTCCGGCGAGGATGGCATCGTGGTGCCTCTGATGGCAATCGGTGCAATTGGTGTGATTTCCGTGTGGTCGAATGTGGCGCCGGCGGATGTGCATGATATGTGCGCGGCTTTCTCCGCGGGGGATCTTTTGCGCGCGAGAGAACTGCAGTTAAAGGCACAGCCGCTTGTGGATGCGCTGTTTTGCGAGGTAAATAAAATTCCGGTGAAGAAACCATCCAATCTG
>OGGI01000356.1_pt1 | contig 49165 bp, 48 predicted proteins | sample 1571051 | NCBI WGS metagenome assembly OGGI01 (sample SAMEA2582075, study PRJEB24529) | metagenome | biome: Human gut stool | place: China | collected 2011 | reverse complement strand
CAACGATGAGACATATATAAAATTATTTAGGAGATAACATATGAGTGATAGTACCCTTCACATTGGAACTCTTGCTTCAAACAATGTAAATGATACAAGTAAAGATAAGATGACAGGGTGGAAGGCTATGGAGAGCTGACCGCCCTGTTTTTATCCAGAAAAATGCAGAAATAATCAAGAGAAAATCCAAATCTTTCTGCTATTCTGTTTCATGGGTCTTATATGTACGAAGGCTTCTACCAGTGCAAGAATGGTGGTTATCTGATCGTTTGTACATTCTGAAAGATAAACCAACAGTCTTTGGTAATCCAGATTATCAGTTGGAGCTGCCGGATAAAAGAACGGATCAGCAGAGATGTGTAAAGCTCGAATGAGCTGACCGAGTTTTTCAAGGCTTGGAACATTACCATGATTTTCGATCTCTTTGATATATCTTGATGAAACACCGGATTTTTCGGATAATTCATCATAAGTCAGCTTTTGGTCTAATCTGGCTTTCTTCAGGCGAAAACCCATGTCTTTATCAATTTTCTTAGATTTAGCCATGTCATGCACCTCCGTATATAGTGTATAGTTCACCATTTAAAAAGAAAATGAACTAATAACGCACTATATCAGAGGGATATAATGCACTTGAATAAAATAAGTAACTTTGGATATTGCATATAAAAAAACGCAGTATTCAAAGGTTTTTTCTCATGTTTTTATCCTTTGAATGTGTTTGGGAGAGTTATGGATTCTGAACCGTTGAAAGGATATTTTTGTATTTGGGAAATATTATCCTGCCCATTGCGTGGAAGGACAGCTAAATAGGTCGCATTTTAAGTAATGCGGCAAATTCTACAATTGAAAGTGTATTATATACACTCGTAGAATGTGGAGAAAATTTAATATCAGCTATAAACGGTGTCCTGTGGGTATATGCCCATAAGGGCGTTTTTTATATACAGAAAAATTTTCCTAAAAATTTTTCAATCCACCCGAACATCTTCCCAGTTTCATTTGGGAGATACACCGGAAGGGAAAAAGGGCAAAAGCCTTGGCATTCGGAACGGGAGGAGGTGAACTCGTATGGGGCAACCTTCTTCTAAGGATGAAATGACTATCCGGCACCAGTTTGACCGGTTATGCCAGATGGCATTAAAAGGCGAAGCTGTAAATTATTACAAACACATGGACTATCGCAGGAAACACGAAGTTACATTCTCTGAACTGTCGGAAAAGGAGTTGAGCAAATTATTTACTATGGATGAGTATGGAACAGAATATCATCATTTTGAAGTGCATGGCTATGACATTGAAGTAAAAAATACCCTGATTGCTGAAGCTTTGAAGGAACTTACAGAAAGAAAAAGGAATGTTATTTTACTTTCATATTTTATGGAAATGAGCGATGCGGATATTGCAAGAGAAATGAATCTGGTTCGCAGTACCATTCATGAACACAGGACACGCTCACTTGAAATTTTGAAGAAGATCATGGAAGGAATAGCAGATGAAAAAGATGTATAAAAGCAGAAATGAGGAAAATTTGTTGCCTTTCCATATTATAAAGGCAGCATCAGAGGGCGATGTAAGTGCCATCAATACAGTGTTAAAACACTATGAGGGATACATAATCAAATTGTCTACCAGAAAGTTATATGACGAAAGCGGACAGGTGCATTACTGCATTGATGAAACTCTGCGTCGCAGATTAGAAACAAAGCTGATCACAAAGATATTGGCTTTTGAAGTTGCATAACAGGCGGTTAGCATTGTCCCTTTCCATTCGCTGATTGCTGCGTATGCACCCTGTACCTTGACAACTGAATATTTTTTGCATACAGGACGTGAGGATATGTGGAGCCACTAGGTAGATTCGCCAAGATGTACCTGCTCTTTGATAGGAGTGAATGTGAGGAAATGTTGAAACATTACATTGAAGCAAAGGTATGGAGCGAGAAGATCTGACAAAATGTGTGGCAGTAACACAGGGCGATGAAGCATATCCGTGATAATGATACTTCCGGATTGTAAGGAAATTTGCAGTCCGGTCAATTTGAATGACGGTGCAAGACCGATGTGGGCAGAGTAATGATCTGTCACCTGTATTGCATTTTTATCTGCCTATGAGAGCCAGCAAGAGAATTGTGGGTTGTCATTGGCAGATAAAATGCGTGTTAAATTTAAGGAGGATTTGAGTAATGCAGAGGAAGCCAAAGACAATAAATAAGAAAAGACTGGTCAGATATAAGGAAGGGGCAGAAATGTACAGCATGGGTATGAATAAATTTCAGACTCTTGCCAAAGATGCGGGAGCAATTCTGAAGATAGACAGAATGGTGTTAGTAGACCTTGATGTGTTTGACAAATATCTTGAGTCATTTCGGGTGAAATAAATTTTGCAGACAAGGAAAAAGATTTTGGTTTAACCAAAATTCACTTGACTTTTGGTTAAACAGAAAGTATAATGATTATGAAATGGATGGAGGTGTATATTGTGGCTAGAACAGGTAGACCGAAGTCTGATAATCCTAAAAAAACTCTTATCGGATTAAAACTGACGGAGGAAGAAGCTGCAAGACTGAAAGGATATGCGTCCAAACATGACATGACCATAACACAGGTGCTACAAAGAGGTATTGATATGCAGTATGCAATGGATAAACCGGCTGAGTAGCTAGTACAAAATCTCTTTCCTTGAGAGAGGAGACGAGATGGCGAAATCAAGAAAGGATAACAAAGGGAGAGTATTAAGAAAAGGCGAAACTCAACGCAGTTGCGATGGTAAGTATGTATATACTTATGTTGATCCGGAAGGAAAGCGCCGGAGCATCTATTCTAAGGACATCATGGAATTGCGGGAGAGAGAAGTTAAACTGATGAAAGATCAGCTTGATGGGTTGGATGCGTATGCAGCCGGAACATCTACAATCAATTTTGTTTTTGACAGATATATATCGACAAAGGCAGAGTTGAGGGAAACAACAATGCGGAACTATAAATATATGTATGATCGCTTTATACGAGGTGGATTTGGCAAGAAGAAAATTGCCGCTGTGAAGTATTCTGATGTATTGCAGTTCTATCAGCATTTGTTGAAAGAGAAGGAAATGCAGATAAATACGCTAGAAACAATTCATACTGTTTTACACCCGACATTTCAGCTTGCTGTGCGTGATAACATCATTCGTGTTAATCCAAGCGATGGAGTAATGGCACAGATTAAAAAGCAACCGGGGAAAAATCACGGTGTGAGACACGCTTTGACAGTGGAACAACAGAGAGCCTTTATACGCTATATTGATGAAAGTCCTACATTTTACCACTGGGCATCATTTTTTAAGTTCCTGCTTGGAACAGGTTGTCGAATAGGAGAAGCAATCGGTATCCGATGGGAAGACATTGATTTAGAAAAAAGGACGATCAGTATCAATCATAGCGTGGTTTATTACAGTAGAGAGTTCAAAGAACATCCGATATGTTCATTTGCTGTATCTCTTCCAAAGACAGAAGCTGGTATACGCACGATTCCGATGATGGATACGGTTTATGATGCACTCCAGATGGAATTGGATGACCAGAAGGAACATGGATTTAATGAAACAGTGATTGATGGGATGAAAGGATTTATCTTTATGAATCGTTTTGGCAATATCCATAATCCGCAAGCTGTAAACAGAGCAATCAAGCGTATATATGAAGCACACAATGCAGAAGAAGTGGTAAAAGCTGCAAAACAGCACAGAGAGCCTGTGATAATACCACATTTTTCATGTCATCATTTGCGACATACCTTTTGTTCAAGGTTTTGCGAAAATGAAACAAACTTAAAGGTAATTCAGTCTATTATGGGACACGCAAATATCGAAACAACCATGGATATTTATGCGGAAGTTACCGATACTAAAAAGCAGGAAGCAATTCAAAATTTAGCACACAATTTAGATGTATTTTAGGAAAGAGTCCGGCATGGACTGACGAGAGTACGACAAAATGTGTGCCATACGACAAGAGTACGACAAATTCGAGTGGTGTAATCAGCATAAATATGTTATTATAATAATGTTGGAACACCGAAAAAGGCTTTATTAAAGGAAAAAGCATTAAAGTAAATTAAATTGATGTGAAATCCCGACAATGAAGTCACTCGATTCTGACAAGAAGGCTTCCAAGTCTTCTGATGCAGACGCAGAGGCACCTGCCGGAGACAACAACGGATTCTTTACAGCAAACGAGAAGATTGATTTCGCGAATGTAAAGGTTGAGCCTTTATTTGAGGAAGAAGTTGATTTTGATACATTCAGCAAGTCAGATTTCAGAGCTGTTAAGGTAAAAGAATGTGTTGCAGTACCTAAGTCTAAGAAGCTGTTACAGTTTACACTTGACGATGGAACAGGCACAGACCGTACGATTTTAAGCGGAATTCACGCATATTATGAGCCGGAAGAGTTAGTTGGTAAGACACTTATCGCTATCACAAACCTTCCGCCAAGAAAGATGATGGGAATTGAATCCTGCGGTATGTTACTTTCCGCAGTAAACAATCTCAAGGATTCCGAGGATGAAGAGCTTCATCTTCTTATGGTGGATAACCACATTCCTGCCGGCGCAAAGCTGTACTAAAAACGTGATGTACCTTATTGGTGAAAATTTGTAAAATTACAAAAATACGCCAATTTTACGCCAAACGATGCAGAGTTTGATGTAAGAAAACAATATAATGATGTGGAATCAGACGATATGACATAGAAGCCCCATTGGATAGAGAAATCTGTCTGATGGGGCTTAATTACATATAGAACAAAGATTTTAATAATAAAGGAGAATTTGAGGATGCAGAATTATGATGGTCAATTTAAACTAAATGGACAGGAATATTTTTATAGAGCAAAGGATGACAGTGGAAGTTCAAAAATTACAAGGGTTAATAATGAAGAACATCATTACCGAATGGTTGAAATACACCTTCTTTTTTTATACTCATTTTTAAGGAGGTGGTGTCAAAAAGCATACACAAATACCGGGACGTTCCATAAAGGAATATCCATAGATTTCGGGACTGCTTAGCAGTCCTTTTTTTGTAGTTTCAAAAAGTACACATTTCAGGACTAAGGAAGGAGCTAATATCATGAAGAGATATGGTTATCACAGAACAAGTACAAGAGAACAGCATTTAGACAGAGGCATCAAGGAGATTACAACCTATTGTGAGCAGAACAATCTGGAACTGGAAAAGATATTTACTGACCAGCAGACAGGAAAGAATTTTAATCTCCAAGATATCAGGTATTGAAAGAGGATGTATTAAGAGCAGGTGATGTGTGTATTTGACAGGCAGGGCAAGACAGAGCTGATGGAGGACATCAGACGGGTAATGCCGCACATAAAGGACAGCGATATGGAGGAGCTTGCAGAGCAGGTGTTAGGAAAGCTCCAGAGCATGACCGATGAGAAATTTGCAGAAATTTGGAAGCGGCAGAATGAATGGGAGTCGGTACTAGCAAAATTCGACACCACATGATATAATGTTTTTCAGTCAGATTAGAGCAGTAGGGATAGTCTTGCGGTTGTCCTTTCTGGAAACAGAAAGGAGGTCGGTATGGATACTTTAGAAGTGCTTACACTTTTACTGGTTGTATTTGCAGCCTTGACATACATAGACAATAAACATAACCGCAAATAAACGGAAAGGCTATCCTCTACGCCAATAGGGGATAGCCTGTAATCCGTTAACAAACTTAACGCTTTATAAGTTTCCGATTGTGCAACCGTTGGACACTCCAATATCCTTCGGTTTTCTAATCTGATTATAAACCAGCCTTGCGGATTTTGCAAGAGGTTTAGGATAGGGGTGCCTTGCGCACCTCTATTTTTTTGCCAATTTACAGGTTCGGAGTATCTTTTTTCTCCTGTTGTTCCTGTGCCGGATCGGGCTGCGTCCGTCCGAGATACTGATTGAGATTTTCCTGTTTCTGTTTCAGCTCACGCACTTCCTTTTCACAATCCTTATAGGTGGAAGTTAGCTCACTTTTCTGCTTCATCAGTTCCTGATATTCTGCTTTCAGTTTATCGACATTCAAAGATAATGATACATACAGGAGACAGAATGCAGTAATTTCTTAAACAAATTATGTATATGAGGGAGTGAATAAGAGGGAAGGTCTTTTTTACGCCCAAAAACGAAAATATTGTAAGAAGGTATGTGAATTTGAGTGAAAAAAATAACTAATTAAATCTGTATTACAAAATACTATACAACGTGGTACATTACAGATGGATAGGAGGATATGGACTATGGCAGTTAAAACAGGTTATTATGAGAGATGGAGTCCCTTTCTCATTAGAAATCCCGAGTACTTTGACAACTAGAGATGCATTATCAAAAGAGGAATTTGATACCATTATGCAGACTGGTATTGCGCAGGCAAAGGCAGATGACTCTTTGGCTATGGATGATGCATTTAACCAGTTAAAAGCGGAGATTTAATGTGTATTCGTTGATAATTGAGAGTCTGTCTTTTGATTGGTTGGCTTACGGAAAGAAGTAGATAAGGATTAAATATGTTTACTGTAGGGGTGCCATTAAAGCAAATACAGATTTTTGAAAGGGATAAGAGATGAATTTCTCTTCCAGTGACCATAAAGTAGAAAAAGTGAAAAAATGTCATGGATATAGTGTTAGAATTGTTTGAAAAAGTGCGATAAAATACAAGTAAACAGAATGTGCAAAGGGGTATGATATGGAATATTCAGCTATTTTTCATGATATGGATAAGAGATTCTGCTATGCGATCGATAAAGATTTATTTGTGATACGCGTGCAGGTAAAAAAGGATGATATGAAGGAGGTAATCCTCCACTATGAGGACAAGTATATACCTATGGAGCGCAAGGATACGCGAATGACGCTTCCCATGAAGAAGGTAGCCACCTCGCAGTTTCACGATTATTATGAAGCGCAGCTTCAGATGCATTTGATATGTCTGAGATATTTTTTTGAATTTACAGACATGCAGGGCGAAAAGGTATATTACGGCAATTATGAGTTTGACAAGGAGTGCATTACAAACAGGGACAGAATGTTTGATTGCCCACAGAACCTCAGGGAGGAAGAAATGTTTGAGGTGCCACAGTGGGCAGCCAACAAGGTTGTGTATCAGATTTTTCCGTCACGCTTTGCCGCAACACAGCCGGTGGACAAAAAGCTGTGGTATAAGGCGCCGATTACGCCTATGGACGATTTGCATGGCAATCTCAGAGGAATCATAGAGCATATGGACGATATTAAAAATCTGGGAATCGATGTGGTGTATCTGACACCTATCTTTCAATCAAATTCGTGCCATAAATATGATACCATTGATTATTATCAGGTTGACCCTTCATTTGGAACAACAGAGGATCTCAAGGAGCTCGTACAAAAAGCTCATGAGCGCGGCATGAAGGTAGTTCTGGATGCGGTATACAACCACACAGGAAGAGAATTTTTTGCATTTCAGGATATACTGGAAAAGGGTGAAAAATCAAAATATCTGGACTGGTATTTTATCGACGAACTGCCGCTTAAGGGGGAATGGGGGGAGATCCCAAACTTCAAGTGCTTCGGCTACTACGGTGGAATGCCAAAGCTGAATCTGAAAAATCCGGAGGTTGAAAAATACATCACGGATGTTGCATGCTACTGGATTAAGGAATGTGACATTGACGGATGGAGAATGGATGTAGGAGACGAAATCAGTCATTTCTTTTGGAAGAATTTCAGAAGGGCAATCAAGGCAGTAAAGAAGGATATGCTGATCATTGGTGAGATATGGCACTACGCAGGAGACTTCCTTGAGGGAGATGAGTGGGATACGGTCATGAATTATCCGTTTTACCTGAATCTGATCGATCTGCTTGCAGACGAAAAGATTAATGTCAGTCAGTTTGTGCAAAATCTTGGATATCTGAAGGGTCGCTTAAACAAAAAGTGCTATCCTTTGATGTGGAATCTGATTGATAGCCATGATACAGCAAGATTTTTACATCTGTGCAAGGATAATAAGAAAAAGCAGCATCTCGCAGCAGCCTTTCAGTTGTTGTTGCCGGGAATGCCTATGATTTACTATGGCGATGAGTATGCAATGCCCGGAGCAAATGATCCGGACTGTAGACGAGGCATGTATTGGGATGAAGAATACCAGGACAGGGAAATGTATCAATGGTATAAGAAGCTTATACAGATCCGAAAAACACATGCATGCATTGTAGAGGGTGAAATGATTGAGACAGTCGCAAATGACGATGAGGATACGATTGTTATGATCAGAAAAAATGGCGAAGAAACCATCGCAATGCTTTTCAATTGCGGCAGCAGTGTAAAGGAATTTCATGCGTATGCGCAGAAATATAATCTACTAACCGATAGCGTATTTGACGGAAAAGTAGATGGGCTTGATGCTGCCGTAATTGTGCTTTAAAAATAATAGCTGAAGTCCCATTGCTATATTTATGCCAATGATTATTGTCAAGGTGCGTTTTCCTGATCCGGCAGGGCGAATCTTCCGGGGACCCTGAAGGAGACGATCGCAGAAAGTTTATGGAGCTGATCAGGGATATGACGTTTACAAAGCTGGTTGGCAAGCGCATTGGGAAAAAGATTCGAGCATAATAACATGATTTCGGGCAAAAAGCAATCGCAGAGTATATGGATAAATCCATTCGTTTCTATGATGCCGGAGCAGAGGGATTTTATCATGGATTAGTTCTTGGTTTGATTGCTTTGATGGATAATCAGTATAAGATTAAATCAAACAGGGAATCCGGAGATGGACGATATATTGTGCATCAACAATTGCTTGCTTTGGCAAAAGAAGGAAGAACCATGGTCATTGTCACACACGAGATGCAGTTCGCCAAGGCGGTAGCGGATCGTATGGTTTTCCTGAAATTTGTCAAGGAGCGGCTGCCGGTGAATTGAAAATACACCTGAAAGGGTGTAAAAAATAGTTTGTCCCGGACGGTCAAATATGTGGTAAAATGAATACGGTTCATCCGTGCAGAAATGCGGCCTTCGGGTTTTCACATGACACTTTTTTCTATAGCGTGGGCTGAGTGGTGTTATCATGTTGAAGCGGATGAACTTTTTTTGATTCATAGGAAAATGATATGCATGCATTGTTTTATAGGATAAATAAGAAATGTTGAGTTTTTGTAAAAAGATGGACAAGATAGAAGTTATGTAAATAAATGGGTAGGAGAAGATGTATGAATGTAATAGTAGCAATTGATTCCCTCAAAGGAAGCCTGAGTTCCCTGCAGGCGGGAGCCGCCGCAAAGGCAGGCATCCTTCGTGCCATCCCGGCCGCAACCGTATCGGTCAAACCGGTCGCAGACGGCGGCGAAGGCACAGTGACTGCACTTGTGTCCGGACTTTCCGGTGAAAGTGTCACAATACCCGTCACCGGACCGCTGGGCGAAACAGTAGAAGCAACCTACGGCATCCTGCCGGATCACACTGCTGTCATCGAGATGGCAGAGGCCGCCGGGCTTCCGCTCGTGCCCGCGGAGAAGCGTAATCCCATGAACACCACCACATACGGTGTGGGTGAAATGATCCTGCACGCGCTCGACGGTGGCTGTCGCAACTTTATCATAGGCATCGGTGGTAGCGCGACCAACGATGGCGGGACAGGCATGCTGCGCGCCTTGGGTTGCCGCTTCCGGAAAGCCGACGGAAGCGAAATCGCATTGGGTGCACAGGAACTCAGCGAACTTGCCACGATCGAAACCGAAGCACTTGATCTACGCCTGAAGGAGAGCCGTTTCTCGATCGCCTGCGATGTGACCAATCCTTTGTGTGGACCAAACGGCGCAAGCTACATCTTCGCTCCGCAAAAAGGCGCCGATTCAGCAACCGTTCGTAAGCTTGACGTAGCACTCGCACATCTGGCAGACATGACCGCCGTCACACTTGGCACAGATCTTCGTGATCAGCCGGGAGCGGGAGCAGCAGGCGGACTCGGCTTCGCTTTTGCATCGTACCTGAACGGCACACTCCGTCCGGGCGTTGATATCGTCCTTGATGCTGTCCTGGCGGAATCCGAACTTCGCGCCGCCGATATCGTCGTCACCGGAGAGGGCCGCTTCGATGGTCAGACCGCGATGGGCAAAGCGCCGGTCGGTATCGCCCGCCGCGCCAAAGCCTGCGGCTGCAAAGTCATCGTGCTTGCCGGCAGCGTCGAGCATAGCGGCGCACGCGCCACTCAGCAGAATCCACCGCTCATCGATGCCGTATTTCCGATTCTGCCGGGTGCGATGACACTTGAGGAGGCGATGCATGAGGACGTCGCGTATGAGAATATAGAGTATACTGCGGAGCAGGTGTTTCGGGTGGTTGGAAGTTGTGAGAAATAGAAGGATATAATTTAGTAAAATGTGGTAATAATGAAAATGTGACATTTCGCAAAAAGATAGTGTAATGGATTGCTTTTTTTTGAACTAAGAGATAAAATTAGTTTAAAAAGAGATGATTTGTTGAACTAAAAAACAGAGTAGTTAAAAAAATAACAAATTTCTGAACTATAATTTTTTTAGTCTAAAGATAGATTCTATTTTATACTAAGAATTTTCTAAGTCTAAAATGTAGGGAAATAATGAACAAAAGTGAAAGGCGGAATGTGCAATGAATTTTGAGGAGATTTTTTTAAACGTGCCAAAACCACATATACCTGAAAAATTGCCAATAGAACTTTCTAAGTCATTATATGACTGTGAAATAATTAAACTGATTTCCAAAGCAAATAATGCTATGGGAGCATATAGGGGTTTTTTGATCAATACTATAAATCCGATGCTTTTGATATCTCCCTTGGTTTCGCAGGAAGCGGTTCTTTCATCAAAACTTGAAGGCACACATGCAACCATTGAAGATTTTATCAATTATGATGCTGGAAATGAAGTATCCGTTTCGAAGGATGAAATGCAGGAGGTAATGAATTATAGGAGTGCACTGTACTTTGCGCTAGGTAAAATGTCGACAATATCGGATGATTCAGAAGAAGGGCGACATAAATTACCATTAAGTGTTCGATTGATCAAAGAAATGCATAAAATTCTTCTGGATAATGTAAGAGGGCAAAATAAAAGTCCGGGAGAATTTAAGACGGAGCAAAATTATATCGGCAATTCGGCAGAAATTACATTTACACCACTTCCACCGGAATTAACACAGGATTATATGGCTAATTTTGAACAATATATTCATTTTGATGAAGTTGATTTATTGGTTCAGGCAGCTTTGATTCATTGTCAGTTTGAAATGATTCATCCATTTAAAGACGGAAATGGAAGAATAGGGCGTTTGCTTATACCACTTTTTTTGTATTATCGAGAGATGCTTCCGGTTCCAACCTTTTATATGAGTGCTTATTTTGAAAAAGATAGAACAATGTATTTGGAAAAACTATCTGCGGTTTCTCAAAAAAATGATTATGCAACATGGATTAAATATTTTTTGGAGGGTGTAATTCAACAGGCAGAAATTAATACCTTGAAAGCAAAAGCTTTATTGGATAGATACAATGAGTTTAAAGATATATGTATATCTGGTATGAGTTCAAAATATGCAATTCCTTTATTGGATGAAATATTTCAGAGACCGGCATTTAAGGCAAAACAGATTCAGGAAGTAATTCCGGGTAGCAAAGGCACATTATATAATATGCTAGATGAGTTTGTTGCTAGAGGAATATTAAGAAAGGATGATAAGGCAAGAAATGCCACCTATTTTTGTCCTGCAATTTTATCAATAATATAATACAAATAATTGTTAGAGGATTATGTAGAGATGCATAATCCTTTTTTGTAATGGAAATCATTGACCGGATTATAGGACATTGACTGCGATAATATGACCTCAACATAAAGAAGCGTAAAAACAAACAGATGGAAAGGTGGACGCAATTATGGAAGAAATGTATTTTACAATCGCAGGCTGCAATCATTACTATGGAACCGAATTCATGGAAAAAGGCATGAAAGTCAAATTAGTCAAAGAACCCGACAACGAATACGACAAAGAAGCAATCCAGGTCAAGATCAAGGGGCTCGGCAAAGTCGGTTACGTTGCCAACAGCCCATACACTGTACAGGGCGAATCCATGAGCGCCGGAAGACTCTATGACAAGATCGGCGATAAAGCCAAAGGAAGAATCGTGTTCATCATCGGCGGAACGGCAGTGTGTCGGATTACGGATGATGGAATGGAGAAGCAAGTCATAGAAGAAGCAATGGAATAAAAGCAAGAGTCTATCGACCTTCGGAGCCGCCTTTAGCGTAGTAAGCGGCTTCATCCGGGCGGCATTACTTTATACCTTATGTGAAATTGATGTAAAAGATGTTCCGGTCGTGATCACGATCCTTTTGTGGGTGGTATTTTTGGCACTTATGGCAGAATTCGCAGAGAAAATCGGATTATAGAGAAAAGTCACAATATAGGGATGGAATCGTCGGAAAATGGCGGAAAAACATTGCTATTGATAGATGAAAAGAATACACTATAAGTAACTAACACTAGGCAATTAAAAGTAGGAAAAAGTATGACAGAAGACGAGAAAATTGAATTTTTATCAGATAAAGTGAAAGAGTTAGAAAAAATAACAAACGAAATAGGAATTGTTTTTCCTGAAAAATCATTTAAGCTAGATGGAATTTTGATTGGCAATATTGTCGAAGTTATGGTTTCTCATGCATACGGGATTCGGTTATATAAACAATCGGAAAAGACACATGATGGTGAAGTTTTATTTGATGGAAGAAAAGTGCAAATTAAAGGAACGCAGAAAACAGATGCTATAGTTATCAGAGAGAAACCAGACTACTTGATTGTGGAGTATTTAGATAAAAAACGTGGTTGTATTTGTGAGATATATAATGGCCCTGGAGATTATGTGTGGGAATATGCGTCATATGTTCCAAGTATGAATTTTTATACTCTTAGAGTGAGCAAATTATTAGAAATTGATAAAATTGTACCCACTAATGAAAAGATAAAAGCTATTGTTCCAATTGAAAAATTTTGTAAAGGTGAAATACAATTTAAAGATACGTCAAAAGAGAATGGATTTGTTCGAAAGCAATCAAGCAAAAGGGGTAAAACCTTGGTTATTGGATATGTGAACAGAAATAATCAAGAAAATATAGGTTGTTTAAATAGACCAGGAAATCATAACAATCAAATGTTATATGCTATGCGCTGTAATAATTGTGGATTTGAGTATGAGGCAAACGGTTGCGATATTGCTATAAGGAAATGCCCAAATTGTAGTAGATGAGTAAAGAGTAGTGATCGAAAAATTATGTGGAGGAGAATAAAAAGATGCATCAACAAGACATCATTGAAATTAACAAAGGCTTGCAGAAAGCCTATATAGATAATGCGGTTAATTCCAATCTTGCTTATAGTCCGCAATTTATCACAAATGATCATAAACGCGGAGTAAAGATTCTTACGCATATTGAGAATCAGTTGATGCATTGTGACGAATTCTCCATCAGCGTGGCATTCATAAATCGAAGTGGTTTTGTGGAGCTGTCAGAAACATTAAAAGAGTTGGAGCGAAGAGGTGTTCGTGGTCGAATTTTGACGACGGACTATTTGTGTTTCAGCGAGCCTTATGCATTGGACAAGCTGGCAACTTTAAGTAATATTGAACTTAAAATGTACCATGTTAATGATGCGGGTGTTGGTTTTCATACGAAAGGATATTTGTTTCGCGAAAATGGAATTTATCGAATCATCATCGGAAGTTCGAATATGACACAGACGGCGTTATCAACTAATATGGAATGGAATACGCAGTTAGTAAGTACAGAACAAGGCGAGATGGCACAGTCGATTGTTAGTGAGTTTGAGAGGCTTTGGACGGATAATGCATCAAAATCATACGATGAATTTATAGAGGCATATCGAGAAAAATATAACCGCAAAAAACAGATTGATCGTTTGATTCGTGAACAGCATAAGATTGCACTTCAAGATGAGATAGTTGATTATGATACTTACCGATTAACTCCGAATAAAATGCAGAGAGAATTTATAGGTAATATTCATGATTTGCGAGAGCGGGGAGCAAAGAGGGCTCTGTTAATCAGTGCGACTGGAACCGGAAAAACATATGCTTCCGCATTTGCTTTAAAAAATGAGAGTCCAAAGAAAGCATTATTTATTGTTCACCGTGAGTTAATTGCAAAGCAGGCAATCAAGAGTTATCGGAAAGTGTTTGGAAATACAAAGAAACTTGCATTATTATCTGGAACCTCTAAGGAATATGATGCAGATATTTTATTTGCGACAATGTCAATGATGGCTAAGCAGGAGACTTTGGATCGCTATAAACCCGAAGAATTTGATTGGATTTGTATTGACGAGGTACATCGAGCAGGATCGGACAGTTATCAAAAAATCATGAGTTATTTTCACCCAGATTTTTGGTTGGGAATGACTGCAAGCCCAGAACGAACGGACGGATTTGATATCTTCAATTTGTTTGATCACAATATTGCATATGAGATTCGGCTGCAGCAGGCATTAAAGGAAGATATGCTTTGTCCATTCCATTATTTTGGAATTACAGACATTGAAATCAATGGCGAAATTATGAATGATAAAACCGGTATGCGCAATTTTTCATACCTGGTTTCGGACAAGCGTGTACAGTATGTTTTGGAGCAGGCGAATTATTTTGGATATAGCGGCGAACGTGTGAAAGGTCTTGTTTTCTGTAGTAGTAAGCAAGAGGCGCAGGAACTTTCTGCTAAATTTAATGCAAGAGGATATTATACGGCTGCTTTAGCAGGAGATGATTCCGGAAAGCAGCGAGAGGCTTGTATTGAACTTTTGACAAAAGAAGTATCAGAGGAAGAAATTCAGAATCATGAAAATGCAATAAAAAATGCTGTCGCATGTGATCTGGATGAAATGCCTTATTTAGATTATATTTTTACGATTGATATTTTCAATGAGGGCGTTGATATACCTGAGATTAATCAGGTATTGATGCTGCGTCCGACCGAATCTCCGATTGTATTTGTGCAGCAGTTGGGGCGCGGACTCAGAAAAGCCGAGGACAAAGACTATGTTGTAATTATCGATTTTATTGGCAATTATACGAACAACTACATGATTCCAATTGCTTTATCAGGAGATCGAAGTTACAACAAGGACTCGATTCGAAGATATGTTTCGGAGGGTACAAGAATTATTCCGGGAGCATCGACAATTCATTTTGATGAGATATCTCGAACACGAATTTTTCAATCGATTGATAGTGCCAGAACAAATGATGTTAAGTTGTTAAAGGAATCTTATGAACAATTAAAATATCGTTTGGGACGAATACCGACAGTTTTAGATTTTAAGAAATATGGTGCAATTGATGTAAGCAAATATTTCGAAAAATTTGGTTCGTATTATGCTTTTTTGGTTAAATACTATGGCGATGAATATGAAACCCGATTAAGTTCAAGTGAAGCGAATATTATAGAATTTATTTCAAAGAAAGTTACAAACATGAAGCGACCGCATGAGCTTATGTTACTTCGACAGTTGGTGCGAATGGATAATAGGGTGGGTGTTTATCTGGAAAAACTTTGGGGTAATTTTAGTCAGCAATCCAATTTATCAAAAGGCGTAGAGGAATCGGTTGTAAGAAATCTTACGAATGAGTTCCCAAAAGAGGAAGAACGTAAGAAATATATGGATTGTGTTCTGATCAAATCAACAGCGAATGGATATCAGCTAGATGATAAATTCCAGAGTCTGTTAATGGGAAATCCAGTGTTTGCAAAGATGGTAAACGATTTGATTGAATACGGTATCGAGAATTATAAGGATAATTATTCCGATACGTATAAGGATAGCAATTTTCAATTGTACCAGAAGTATACATATGAGGATGTGTGCCGGTTATTGAACTGGAAGAAAAATATGAATGCGCAAAATATTGGCGGATATTTTTATGACGCTGAAACTAAGACACTTCCGGTGTTTATTAATTATGATAAAACGGAAGATGCGATAGCATACGAGGATCGATTTGTTACGCAGGCGCATTTGATTGCATTATCGAAACATCCGAGAAAAATTAGTTCAAATGATGCAGATCATTTCTTTAAGAGAACAGAAGCAGATAAGGATAATCGGATTTTGCTCTTTGTCAGAAAGAATAAAGATGATAAGGAAGCGAAAGAGTTTTATTTTTTAGGAGAAGTATTTGCACAGGGAGAACCGATTCCAATCAAGATGGAAAAGACCGGAGATGATGCATTTGAAATTAATTACAAATTAGATGTACCGGTGCGTGAGGACATCTATGAATACATAATAAGTGAGGCATAAAATGAAAACTGTACGCGTAGTAGCTGCTATCATAAAAGCAGAGAATGAAAAGGGACAACCTATCATCTTCGCAACACAGCGAGGATATGGGGATTTAAAAGGCGGTTGGGAATTTCCTGGGGGAAAAATCGAGGAAGGTGAAACACCACAGGAAGCACTTAAACGTGAAATCATGGAGGAACTTGACACGGAGATTTCAGTTGGTGATTTAATTGATACGATTGAATATGACTATCCAACATTTCATTTGTCGATGGACTGTTTCTGGTGCCAGATTGTTAAGGGGGATTTGGTGCTTAAGGAACATGAGGCGGCGAAGTGGTTGAGTAAGGATGAGCTGGATAGTGTGGAGTGGTTGCCTGCAGATGTTTTATTGGTGAAACAAATCAAGAATACTATGCTAATGTATAACAATAGTTTATAGAAAAATTGAGATATTAAGAATATAAAAAGATTAAGTTAAGTGTTAAAAGGAGGTACAATATGTACGACTTTAAGTCTGTCTTTTTGGGTTTTTCAGATTCTGATAAAGAAGCAGAAAGAAACCCAGAAATGTTTGGAAAATTGTTTTTTGATCCTGAGAATAATCTTCAGGAGTTAATAAAAGGCGATAGGTTTATTATTTCTGGCAGAAAGGGGGATGGAAAATCTGCATACAGTGCAAAAATTAGTTTACTAGAAGATGAATTGGATTTGTGCACCGCAAAGAAACCATTGACTAATTTTAACAATATCATTTTTCAACAATTATCTTCATTTAAAAATTTTGGTGGAAATCCATATGTTTCTTTTTGGAAATGTGTATTGATGATTGAAACTGTGAAATTAATAAATGAAAAGGAAACATATGTATCAAATACTCAATTTAATAATCTTGTAGGGGCTCTGGAAAATGTCGGATTATTACATACGGAGGATATTGCGAGGACAATTACAAAATTGGTAGAAACGAATACCTCATTTAGCATAAAAAGTGTAATTAATGTTGGAAGACGTCATGAAGATGTTAAGGAGTTACAAGGATCTGAAGAAATATATCTTGCGATAAGAAATTGCATTAAGAATTTATATTTTGGAGAAAGAAAACATTTTCTTTTGATAGATAATCTTGATGATATATTGTCAGTGGATAACTTTAATCCGAAAGTTATTACAGGTTTGATCAAAGCGTGTGATGAAATAAATAGTGCGTTTTCAAAAAGTGCATGCCATTTGAAAATAATGGTATTTGTTCGTTCTGATGTTTTGACTGTTTGTAGAGACACGAATTTTGCAAAAATTCTGCGAGATTCTATGATAGAATTGAGTTGGAAAATTGAGGATACATCGGATGCATTTTCTTCAAAGTTAATGAGATTGGTTGAAAAAAGATTTGAGCCGGAATGGGGAGAAAAAGTTTCACTTAAACAGATATGGGAGCAGATGTTTGAACCTATTGATGCTTCAAGATCGTCGTTAGAATATGTTTTGGAGAATATCATATATAGACCAAGGGATATTTTACAATTAATGATTGAAATTCAAAAAATATATGAGCCTGGGAGAAAAATTACTGAGGCTATGCTACAATCTGCATTATATAACTATTCAAATGGATATTTTGTTCCGGCGATGTTAGATGAATTGACTGGGTTTTTCCCGGACGAAGCTGTAACTACATTGCCAAGTGTATTATCCAAGTTAGGGCAGCAATATTTTAATGCAGAAGAGTTTAAAATAGAATGTGGTAAACATAAAGAATTTGAAGGTGTTGATACTACAGCGTTGCTTGAAAAGATGTTTGTGGATGGATATATTGGGCAACATAGGCCAAAAGAAAGAAAAGATTATACAGTATTCAAATATAGGAATCCGAGAGAAAGTTTTATCGAAGAGCATGAGTGTATTATTCATCGAGGATTAATGAGATCTTTAACAATTGTTTAGTGTAGAGGGAATGGATATTATATTGGGGGGATTAAGTATGTCAAAAGATAATAGTGATTTTTTTAAGCAAAAAAATAGTTGGTCTCTTATAAAAGATAGGTTACTTAGTGGATATTTAGCACCATATATGCAAAAGGTTTTAACAACAAATAAAAAAATATGCTATGTAGATTGTTTTTCTGGTAAAGGAAAATTTGATGATGGACAGCCTGGATCGCCTCTGATTGCTTTAAAAATTAGAGATGATTGTCTTAGCAAGACCAAAATTAAGGTAAATAAACAGTGTGCTATTGATATGACATTCATAGAGCTAAATTATGCACCTGATTTGGAAATTAATCTCGCCCAATATGACAATTATTATGGAAAGCCACATATTGTAAGTGGCAAATATGAGGAAAAAATAGTTGAAATTTTAAAAGATAAAAGAGGACAAAATGTCTTCTTATATATTGATCCATATGGCATTAAGGCGTTAGATACAGGATTGTTTGATCAGTTTCAAACGATGGGGGTTAATACTTTCGAAATGCTTATTAATTTTAATACCTTTGGATTTTTCCGAGATGCGTGCAGAGTTATGAGTGTTGATTATAAACATGATGATGCTTTGCAAGGGTTGGATGATTTGGTGGAATATGATCCATCATCGGTAATCGGATTTGATAAGCCAGCAGAAAAGCTAACAAGCATTGCGGGTGGGGAATATTGGAAAGCGATTGTACAAGATTATAAGGCTGGTTATATTAATGGTTATCAAGCAGAGCAAAGATTTTCAACGGAATACAAGCAACGACTAAAGCAAAGATATGGTTATGTGCTTGATATGCCTATTAAACTTAAATCTGGCAGCAGACCTAAATATAGAATGATACATGTTTCGGATCATGAAGATGGATGTTATCTAATGGCTCAAAATATGCAAAATAGAAAGGATGAACTGTATACAAATATTCAATCAGGTGGACAAATGTCGTTATTTGATTTTATGGATAGTATATCTCAATCTGTTGAAGGTGAATGGATTCGCCAAGAAGATATAGAAAAATATGTGAAAGATACTGTTAAGAAAATAGATAAAGAATTGGGTATAACCAAATTTTTGGCGGCATTTGTAAATGAATACGGTTTAATATGTGATTTTAAAAGGATTCAGAATATATTAGCCGAGCTAGAAAAGAAAAAAGAAATTGTAATAGAAAGATATCCCGACAAAACAGAGAAGGGAAGGGTATCGACTTTTTGGGAAGAAAAGGGGGAAAAAAGGGTAATTATTAGGAGGTTAAAGGAATGAAAAAAATAGCTGGTACAATACAGCGAAAAACCATGCTTTATGAGACGGGAGTTGAATATGGAAATTATACAATGAATCATGTTTTGGGATGTGCTCATGGTTGTAAGTTCCCATGCTATGCATATTTGCAGAAAAAGAGATTTGGACAGGTAAAAGGATATGACGATTGGTGCAGCCCATATCTGGTGGATAATACAATTCAACTACTTTATAAAGAAATACCAAAATTAAAGGATAAAATAGAATCAGTGCAGTTGTGTTTTACAACGGATCCTTTTATGTATGAATATGAACAAATTGCGCAAGTCAGTTTGGATGCTATCCATCTTCTTAATATGAATGATATTAAATGTACAGTATTAACTAAAGGGTTGCTGCCTTTAGAATTGGCTGATAAAAAAAGATATCCAATGGAAAACGAGTATGGAATTACGCTTATTTCACTAGATGAAAAATATAGAGAAAAAATGGAACCAGGAGCAGCTCCGTATATAGAAAGAGTGGCTGCAATGAAAGCGTTAAGTGATGCAGGATGCAAAACTTGGGTAAGTATGGAGCCTTATCCGACTCCGAACCTTATTGAACAAAAAATACAAGATGTTTTAGATGTGGTTGACTTTACAGATAAGATTATTTTCGGGAGGACCAATTATTGTAAAGAGGTTACACAAGGATACCCACAACATAAACAATTTTATAATCAAAAGGCCAAGGAGGTAGTTGATTTTTGTGAAAAAAAGGGAATTGCTTATTATATTAAAGAAAAAACAATTACACAAGAATAGGTAATATAAAGTTGGGGATTCATTCGATGGGAGAAAACGGTAAAGTATATAATCGATTTGGCAAATATTAAACAATAGGTTGTATTTTAAAGTGCTAAATATTATAGATTTATAGATTATCTTCTATGTTTGACATTAATATATCAAATTTGCTATGTATGAGAAAAATTTAATTTGGAGCTAGACATAATGAGATAACAAGTTATGGGTGGAAAGTTTATGATTGGCAATACTCTAAATTACTATAACACCAACGCCCACACTTTTGTTTCAGCCACCCTTTCCGTCGACTTCTCGCAAACGCAGGACAAGTTCCTGAATCTCCTTCCACAAACCGCATCCATCCTTGATTTTGGATGTGGTTCGGGGCGAGATACGAAGTATTTTCTGGATGCGGGAATGCACGTTGACGCGACGGATGGATCGGAAGAGTTGTGCAGGTTAGCAAGTGAATATACGGGAATTCCGGTGCAACAGATGCTGTTTGAGGAATTGAATGTGAAGGCGCAGTACGATGGTATCTGGGCCTGTTCGTCGATTCTGCATCTTCCAAAAGATATATTAAAAGATGTTTTTAGGAAGATGATAGAAGCGTTAAAGGAGCATGGAGTTATTTACACTTCCTTCAAGTACGGGACATTTGAGGGAGAGAGGAACGGGCGCTTTTTTACGGATTTTACGGAGGAGACTTTTCAGAAATTTTCGGTGGATATTGAAGGGATGCAGATCGAGGAGATGTGGATAACCGGAGATGTCAGACCGGGCAGAGGTGAGGAACGATGGCTGAATTTAATTCTGCGGAAAATTTGAATATTGATTTGGTAGAGAATGTTTCGACGGATGTGATGACCGGTGGCGTGGATGAGAGAATGTTTTTGTATTCGCGGCTGACGCGCAGCATGAAGATGGCGAATGGCGTTGATATTATTGTGTCGTTTTTGATGGAATCCGGAGTGAAGATGATTTTAAAGGACTTGGATCAGGCGCTGCAGCGTGGCGCGAAGATTCGCATTCTTACCGGAAATTATCTTGGAATTACGCAACCATCCGCTTTGTATCTGATCAAGAGAAAGCTGGGGGATCAGGTGGATCTACGTTTTTACAATGATCCGAGACGGTCGTTCCATCCCAAGGCATACATGTTTCATTATGATCATTATAGTGAGATGTATATTGGTTCTTCCAATGTGTCGCGGAGTGCGTTGACTTCTGGTATTGAGTGGAATTATCGGTTTAACAGTCAGAAGGATCCGCAGAGTTATCGCAAATTCTATGAGACGTTTGAGGATTTATTTGAGCATCATTCGATTGTGATCGATGAGGAGGAACTGAAACGCTATTCGAAGAATTGGCATCGCCCGGCGGTGGCGGAGGATCTGGATAAGTATGATCAGAATGATGAGCCGGATACGAATGTGCGGATGCTTTATGAGCCGCGCGGTGCACAGATTGAGGTGCTTTGTGCACTGGATGCGACGCGTGCGGAAGGGGCAAAACGCGCTTTGGTGCAGGCAGCGACAGGCGTAGGAAAGACCTGTATTGCGGCTTTTGATTCAAAAGCATATGCAAAGGTTTTGTTTGTTGCGCATCGCGAGGAGATTTTGAATCAAGCGGCGGCTACGTTTCGTAATATCCGTGGTTCCGAGGATTATGGCTTTTTCCGGGGCGCGGATAAATGTACTGATAAGTCGGTGATTTTTGCTTCGGTGCAGACGCTTGGCAAGTCAGAATATTTGAATGAAAAGTATTTTGCACCGGATTATTTTGATTATATTGTAATTGACGAATGTCATCATATGGTCAATCAGGCATATCGCAAGATTGTGAATTATTTTCAGCCGAAGTTTCTGCTCGGCCTGACGGCGACGCCGGAGCGAATGGACGGCAGGGACATCTATGAGGTCTGCGATTATAATGTGCCGTATGAGCTGCCGCTTGCGGATGCAATCAATAAGGGAATGCTGGTGCCGTTTCACTATTATGGAATTTATGATGACACAGATTATTCCAAGCTGCATGTGGTCAAGGGGCGATATGATGTGGCAGAATTGAATGCGGCTTATATGAAAAATGAAGGCAGACATGATCTGATCTACAAATATTATTGCAAATACGGGTCCAGGCGTGCGCTCGGGTTTTGCTGTTCGCGTGAGCATGCGGAGGAGATGGCGAAGGATTTCTGTGCGCGTGGGATTCCGGCGGTTGCGGTATACAGTGATGCGCATGGCGCGTTTTCGGAAGCCAGAGATGTTGCAATTGATAAGTTGCGGAGCGGAGAGATTCGTGTGATTTTTTCTGTGGATATGTTCAATGAGGGTGTCGATGTGCCAGCGGTTGATATGGTGATGTTTCTTCGCCCTACGGAATCGCCGACGGTGTTTTTGCAGCAGCTTGGTCGAGGCTTGCGTAAAAGTAAGGGCAAGGATTACCTGAATGTATTGGATTTCATCGGCAATTATTTGAAAGCGGGAAGGGTGCGTTACCTTCTTACCGGAAAAAGCATGCCGGATGGGAAGAACTATGATCCGGCGGATCACTCCGATTATCCGGACGATTGTATGATCGATTTTGATATGCGTCTGATTGATCTGTTTAAGGAGATGGATAAGAAACATCTTCGTATCCGGGATCAGATCCGCAACGAATATTTCCGGGTGAAGGAATTGCTGGATAAGCGCCCGTCACGCATGGATTTATTTACTTATATGGACGATGATGTGTATCAGATGGCGATGACACATTCTGCCGATAATCCGTTTAAACGTTATCTTGATTTCTTAAAGGATTTGGATGAACTGACGGCTGATGAAACTGATTTATGTGGCGGAATCGGACGCGAGTTTATCAGTCTGATCGAGAATACGAATATGACGAAGGTATATAAGATGCCGGTACTGATGGCTTTCTATAATCACGGAAATGTGCGGATGGAAGTGACGGAGGCGGAGCTTCTGGCAAGCTGGAAGGAGTTCTTTAACACAAGCACGAACTGGAAGGATATGGATAAAGCGACGACATATCAGGATTTTCTTGCAATCTCCGATAAGGAGCATGTGAAGAAGATTATGCAGATGCCGGTGAATTTTCTGCTGAAGTCAGGAAATGAGTTCTTTGTGGAGAAGGATGGCGAGGCGCTTGCCTTGTGTGAGGATTTGCGGGATGTGATCGGGAAGCCGGCTTTTGCGGAGCAGATGCAGGATGCGATTGAGTATCGGGCGATGGATTATTATCAGAGAAGATATCAAAATAGATAAAGAAAGGGGATAAATGTTTAAGTTTATATATGACTTGGTGATAGACCCATTAGGGCTACCTATTGAATGGTATTATGAATGGCTTATTTTGTTAATAATTGACAAAATTGCCTATTTTGTAGCTTATGATAAAGTCGGCATATTGTATCGAGGAGGGGCTATTTCAGGGAAAAGTTCTGGATCTTTTTTTCATTGGATAATTAGAGCATTTCTGTTTGTTATTATGTGGGCGGTAGCATATGCGACTATTTGTATTGGAAAGTTTGTAATTTCACATAAGATTGAAGTCGGAATAGGGGTAGCCTTTGTAATTGGGATAATTATTATTGGCAAATGTGTTGCTTACTACATAAAGAGAAGTAAATATAAAAAAGTAAAAAGTTAGTTAACGACACTATAGATTAAAGAAAGTAGAAATGATGGGTGTATTTATTACATTATAAAAACTTTTAATGGTAGAGATGAAAGGGGCCGTTGGAGTCAGAATCAATGGGACTTCCGTGGATCAGTTATTTGTTACGTTGCAGGCGATGGAATAGTATTACATATAAAGTGAATAGGAGGATATTATATGGCAGAATTAAAATGCCCGCATTGCGGACAGGCTTTTACCGTGGATGACACCGAGGTTAGTTCGATCATTCAGCAGATCCGGGACAAGGAATTTCAAAAAGATTTAAAGTCACGGGTTTCCGAACTGGAAGAGCATATGCGCGAAAAACACGAACTTGAACTTGAAGCGAAAGAGAACGAGATTAAATCCCAGGATCGTGAGGCATATGAAAAAGAGATTAAGAAATTGCAGGATCGCTTGAAGAAAGAAGAAGCGAGAGTTACCTCTTTACAGAATGATCTGAATAATAGTGAGGATAAAAAGAAGATTGCGGTCATGGAAGCTGTGAAAAAGGTGGAGGATGAGAAGCGCGATCTTGAGGGAAAGCTGACACAGGAGAAGGATACAAGGCAGCTTCTTTTGGCGCAAAAGGATGAACAGATTGCATATTACAAAGATCTGAAGACACGTATGTCGACCAAGATGGTCGGGGAAACTTTGGAGCAACATTGTGAGATTCAGTTTAACCAGCTTAGAGCGACCGCATTTAAAAATGCCTATTTTGAGAAAGACAATGACGCAAGAACCGGTAGCAAGGGTGATTATATTTATCGGGAATGTGACGAAAACGACGTAGAAATCATATCCATCATGTTTGAAATGAAAAATGAGATGGATGAAACTGCGACAAAACATAAAAATGAGGATTTTTTTAAGGAACTGGATAAGGACCGAAGAGAGAAAAAGTGTGAGTATGCAGTTTTGGTATCCCTTCTAGAAGCGGATAGTGAGTTATACAACGGTGGAATCGTAGACGTATCCTATAAATACGATAAAATGTATGTTGTTCGTCCACAGTGTTTTATTCCGATTATTACATTGCTGCGAAATGCAGCCATGAATGCATTGATCTATAAGCAGGAATTGGAAGTGGTAAAAAATCAGGATATTGATATCTCCAGGTTTGAAGATAACTTATTGCAGTTCAAAAATGATTTTGGCAGAAACTATAATCTGGCGCATTCACATTTTGATAAAGCTATTGATGAAATTGATAAGACGATTGATCATTTGCAGAAGGTGAAAAAGGAACTTATGGGATCTGATAATCAGCTTAGAATTGCAAACAATAAAGTAGATGAAGTCAGTGTCAAAAAGCTTACTAAAGACAATCCTACAATGCAGGCAAAGTTTAGAGAAGTGAATCAGGGATAGAAAGCGTAGGGAACAGGAAAAAATCATGTTTTTTATGATGGGAATTACAGACGGACGAAAAGATTTCGATTTCGTGCAGACGGTGATCTGTGACGTATGCGGGAAGTACGGCAGATATCAGGTGTTTATGACTTATACAGTGCTGTCGCTTTTTCTGATTCCGTGCTTTAAATGGAACAGGCGTTATTATGTGCAGACGAGCTGTTGTGGTACGTTGTATGAATTGGATCCAGAGATTGGCAAGGCAATCGCGCGCGGTGAGCAGATTGAGATATTGCCGCAACATCTGCGACTTGTGAACCAGGGAGGTTATAGCAGGGGCGTGAAGCGTTGCAGCAATTGCGGATATGAGACGGCGGAAGATTTTGAATTTTGCCCGAAGTGTGGGATGCGGTTTTAATGGATATCCGCTATACTGGGTGTAAGGTATAGCGGATGTTTTATATGCGATTGAGTAAGGAGGAGAGACTATGCTTTTTATTTGTTACCCGAAATGTTCTACCTGCCAGAAGGCTGGAAAGTGGCTGGATGAGCACGGAGTTGCGTACACGCAGCGTCATATTGTGGAAGAGAATCCGACATATGAGGAGTTGAAGAAGTGGCATGCGTTGAGCGGACTGCCGCTGAAGAAGTTCTTCAATACAAGCGGAATGTTGTACAAGGAAATGAAGTTGAAGGACAAGCTCCCGACGATGAGCGAAGACGAGCAGTTACAGCTTCTGGCAACGAATGGAATGCTTGTGAAGCGGCCGCTTGCGGTGACGGATGATATGGTGCTTGTTGGGTTTAAGGAAGCGGAGTGGGCAAAGCTTACGGAGTGACCTGATTTTCAATGAGCCGGAAGTTGTAAAATTCTAATGACGGAAGAGGAATTACATGAAGCCGAGAACATCAAAATCAATGGAACTATATAACACGCTCCTTGACCGTGGCTATCCGCAGGAATTCTGTGAGCAGATTTCGCTGAATCTGAACACGGATTGGACGGCGCAACGGATGATGGGTTATCTGTCGCACTACAAGAAGCTGCCGATGGCGGAGATTGTGGATGAGATGTTAGCGATTCTCAGCGACCGTAACCGGATTATGAAGAAGCATGAGCTGGAGGATACGAATGCGAAGTGGAACGAGTTTTTGAATCGCGGATTTGGAGAAAACTAATTCGCTTGACAGACCGTGGATGAATATCTACACTAACAATTAATAGTATAAGCTGAGGGGATAAAATCGAAGGATTGAAGGAGGCTATATTATGAATATCTACGACGAATTAGAAAATTTAAAAGCGGAGGCTCGCTCCAACCCGGAGCTGGCGCAGGCATTACTTGCAACGCGTGAGATGAAGAATCCGGTGTCGGCTTTTTGCAGGATTGCGCAGGAGCATGGATGTACGTTTTCGGCGTTTGACCTGGTTACTGCGGGAGAGGATTCTTACGCAGCGATGCGGCGCTCGACGAATGGTGGAGGCGAGAATTCGCCGCTTCTGCAGGGAGAAGATGATCTGTACGAAATGTTTTTAGTCGAATTGATGTAAAACAAAGTATTTGTATTGCATAATGGATATAATGTAGGTAACAGTTGGGGAAGTGACAAGTACATAAGGAGGGTTTTTACATGATTGAGAATTACAAGGCATTATTGAAACCGGAGGATGAGGAGCTGCACGAGCGTTTGGAACAGGCGCACGCGCGGCTTTTTGCGCAACAGATGCAGATGAAGGAGAAAAATCTCCCGGTACTGATTTTGTTTGAGGGCTGGGGAGCTGCAGGCAAAGGCACACTTTTAGGTCGTGTGATCAGGGAGCTTGATCCCCGCTTTTTTACGGCAGTATCGATGCATGCGCCAACCGCGGAGGAGAAGCGTAAGCCGTTTCTGACGCGTTTTATGGAGCAGATTCCGGAGGCGGGCCGGTTCTTGTTTATGGATTCCGGCTGGATGTCGGAGATCTGTCACGATGTGCTGATGGATCATATGGATGCGAAGCTGTATAAGGAGCGAATCGGAAGTGTGCGGCGTTTCGAGAGAGGCCTGACGGATAACGGTTATCTGGTGCTAAAATTCTTCTTCCATATCAGCAAGAAGGAGCAACGGAAACGCCTGGACAACCTTCTGGATTCGAAGAATACGGCCTGGCAGGTGGATGATTTTGACCTCTGGGAGAATAAGCATTATGACAAGTGCTACGAGGTTTATGATACATTTCTTGAGGACACGACAACTTCAAGCTCGCCTTGGTATGTGATCGATGCGAAAGCGAAGAAATGGGCGGAGCTGCAGATTATGGAGACGATCGTGGCGGGAATTGATATGGCACTCAAGAATCATGCGCTGACGGTGCCGTTGATCCAGAATACATTTCCGCTCAAGAAAATGCCGAAGTTGTCGGAAGTGGATTTAAGTGTTTCGATTGAGCCGGAGGAGTACAAGAAGGAGTTGAAAGCTTTGCAGGCGCGGCTCCACGATCTGCATAATCAGGCGTATCGGCGTCACATTCCGATCATCGTTGCTTACGAGGGATGGGATGCTGCCGGCAAAGGTGGTAATATCAAGCGTCTGACAGCGGCGCTTGATCCGCGCGGATATGAGGTGATTCCGATCGCGAGTCCGAAGCCTTATGAGAAAAGCCGTCATCACCTGTGGCGTTTTTGGGTGCGTCTGCCGAAGACCGGGCATTTTGCAATCTTTGATCGCACGTGGTACGGCCGCGTGATGGTGGAGCGGCTGGAAGGTTTCTGCAGTGAGAACGATTGGCAGCGCGCATACAATGAGATCAATGAGTTTGAGAAGGAATTGACGGATTGGGGTGCGATCGTGATCAAGTTCTGGGTGCATATCGATAAGGATACGCAGCTGGCGCGTTTTACGGAGCGGCAGAACACGCCGGAAAAGCAGTGGAAGATTACGGACGAGGATTGGCGCAATCGCGAGAAGTGGGATGCGTATGAGGTGGCTGTGGACGAGATGATCGCGAAGACGAGCACGACGTATGCGCCTTGGCACATTCTGGAGTCCAATGATAAGCATTATGCGAGATTGAAAGCTTTGCGCATCGTGGTTGAGAATCTGGAAGAAGCATTGGAGAAGAAGTAGCATGCACATTCTGTATGAAGTGTTTCTTGTGGAGTTGATGCAGGGAGTAGTTTATGAATAAAAGAAAAGAAATTATGATTGCACTCGCGCTCATCCTTGCGGCGGGAGCCGCGGTGGTGGGAAGCCGCATGATAAAAAATAACAAACATAGTGAAGTGAACACAGAGACGGAGAATGCATCGGAGAAGGTGGTGCAGGAGAGCGAGCTTGTTGCTGACAGAGATTCAGAAGAAGTGCCGCAGGAGACACAAGAGAAGGTAACAGATACAGTCGGTACAGAATCTGACAGAAAATCCGATACAGAAACTCCGGAAGCTTCTTATGCTGATGATTTCTATATTTCCGAGATCCCGGACGACATCTTCGCTAAGATGCAGGGGAAATCTTACAAGGAAGACTGCACGGTTCCGCGCGAGGATCTGCGCTACGTGCACGTGCGGCATATGGGATTTGACGGGGAAGCGAAGGACGGCGAGCTCGTTGTAAATAAGGCGATTGCCGATGATGTGCTTGCGATTTTCGAGGAATTGTATAAGGCGGATTATCCGATCGAGAAAGTCCGCCTTGTGGATGAATACGATGCGGATGACGAAGCTTCGATGAGTGACAACAATTCTTCGGCGTTCAATTTCCGGTTCATTTCACACACGACGCGCATCTCCAGGCATGGGCTTGGGATGGCGGTGGATATCAACACGCGTTACAATCCTTATGTGAAGACGGTGGACGGAAAGCTTTCCATCGAGCCGGCGAATGGCGCGGACTATGTGGATCGCAGCAAGGATTTCCAGCACAAGATCGATCATGAGGATCTATGTTACAAATTGTTCAAGGAGCATGGGTTCACTTGGGGTGGCGATTGGACACACTCTAAGGATTACCAGCATTTTGAGCGCGATTACTAATCGATGACATGGTGGTTCAGCCAGCGGCGCGAGTGGAAGCGCAGCGTGAAGATGACCGCGCGCACGCTCCAGTCGGCGAACATGCCGATCCATACGGCAATCGGTCCGAAGCCCCATACGCGGCATAAGTAAATACATAAGCTTACTCTACAAAGCCACATCGTGCAGCAGGAGGTGATCATGGAAAACTTGACATCGCCTGCTGCTCGCATTCCGTAAGCAGGAACAAAGGAAAGCACCCACGAGATCGGCTTTACGATCGTGATGAATACGACCATGGAGAAGCAGAGATCGGCGCTGGCTTTTTCCATTCCACCGAGCATGGTGATTGGCTTGGTCAAAGCGAACACGAGCAGGCAGCTTGCGATAATGACAATCTCTGCCAGCCAGGAGAGCTTCTTAATATAGTAGATGGCTTCGTCCTTGCGACCGGCACCGAGGCACTGACCGACGACGGTCATGAGGCCGATGCCGATACCAATCGCTGCGATACCGTTTAAGTTCTCGAGAATGTTGGTCATCGCCTGTGCCGCAATTGCAACGGTTCCGAGGGTGGAGACGGTCGACTGGATTGCGAGCTTACCGAACTGGAACATGCTGTTCTCGATGCCGGACGGGATACCAATCAGCAGAATTTTCTTGATAGTTAACCAGTCCGGGCGGATCGCAAGGTAGTTGCGGACGCGGATTGGAGCGATACTTGCAGGGGTGTCCAATTGGACACCTTGAACCGATGGTGTTTTCCGGGAATGGAAAATATAGGCTTTCAATGGATGTACCTGATCCTCCATACGAAGGAATCCAATGACGGCAACTGCGCAGAAAATGCGTGAGATCAGTGTCGAGATTGCAGCACCTTCGACACCCATGTTGCAACCGAAGATGAGGATCGCGTTGCCGCCGATGTTCATGAAGTTTGAGACAACGGAGATGATCATCGGAGTGCGGCTGTTGTTCTGTGCACGCATGATCGAAGCACCGGCATCGTAGAGACCGATGAACGGGAACGAAAGCAGCGTGAACAGGAAGTAGACCTGTGAGTTGCGCATAACGTCTGCTTCTACGGCACCAAAGATGGCGCGCAGTAACGGATAACGGAACACCAGACATACGACAGACAATGCGGTCGACAAGAGTGCCATAACATAAAGTACCTGGCGCGCCGCGTTATTGGCGCCTTTTTCATTGTGACTGCCCAGATACTGGGAGCAGAGGATCGCGCCTCCGGCGGCAAGCGCGGACAGTGCCTGAATGACTAATATGTTGATCGAGTCGACGAGCGAGACCGCGGAGATTGCGGCGGAGCCGACGTTGCTGACCATCATGGTGTCGACGGTTCCCATCAGGGATGAGAGAAGCTGCTCGACGATGATCGGAATCAGCAGCTTGCGCAGATCGACGTTGCTGTATATGTGAGCGATGGACTCGGCTTTTTTCGTTGATTTTGTGATTGATTTATTTCTCATGATTATACCTTCGGATTAAATATGTAAAATTCGCAACTCATAGGTTAGAACAAAGAATTCAATGTGTCAACCATGATTTAAAGCATTTCCTTGACAATCATGAGGTTGACCAATTACAATAATAGCATTCATATGAAAACTGTCACCGGGTAGTGGGATGCAGGTGAAGAAATTTTTGCGCTGGGGCGCAGGTAATTTTATGTGTAAGATGTAAATATAGTGAAAAATCTGCATTAGATAAGAAAAAAATCACTGTTTTTTCAAAAAACAGTGATTTTTTGCACTATAAAAGGTATAATATCACTATGAATGAAAAGGAGTGGGATAAATGGAACCATATAAAGCGAAAAAAATGCCGTTAGAGTATAAAATAGACAAAGAATTGCTAAAATTAATTGCGGAAGCAAATGTAAAATATGGCGAATATAAATCAATGTTAAATTCATTGGAATTTGATGCTGGTTTTTTTTTAGATTCTATTATTTTAAATGAAAGTTACAAATCAACACAGATTGAGGGAACGCAAATTTCACAGGATGAAATATATTATTTAAAATATATGGAAAAAAGTGATGATAGTCAGGAAATTCAAAATTTGAAAAGGACAATTGAATATGCACAAACTCGTTTTCAATCAGGAGAAAAAATAAATTATGAACTTGTGAATGAAATGCACAGGATTATATTGGATAGCGTTAGAGGATCACAGAAGACTCCGGGCAAAATCAGAATCACGCAGAATTGGATCGGCCCTAGAGGGTGTACAATGGAGAGCGCAACATTTATACCTCCAATTCCGGAAGAGGTGTATGGATTACTTATGAATTTGTATGATTATATGAATGATGAATTTGTAGATCCTTTGTTGGTAAATGTTGCTTTATCTCATATGCAGTTTGAAACAATACATGCTTACAAAGACGGAAATGGACGATTAGGGAGAGCTTTGATTCCAGTACAAATGTCAATGTTAGATGAAGGCACACCTATTTTGTATATGTCAGAGATCCTTGAATTGTATAAACCATCTTATCAAAGAAATTTAATGGAATGTAGAAGGGGCAATGTGACAGGATATATTAAATTCTTTCTGCAATGCGTTATTGATCAGTGTAATTCGTATATTTATAAACTTGAAAGAATCAAAGAGATATACAAGAACGATATGGAAACAATTAAAGTGTTCAAAGGAAATTCTATATACAGAATAATGCCTGTTATCATGAAACAAATTGTTTTTACCAAAAAAGAAGTGCAGGAAATGTCCGGAGTATCCGTAAATGTTGTGTCAAAAATAATAAATCAGTTGGTAGATTTGAAAGTAATTGTACCAGATACAACAATTGTGAAAAAGGGATATCGATATCAGAAAATATATGAAGTATTTGTTGGTACGAATAATTATTGAGAGTAGTTTGAAAATATAAAGAAAAAAGCCCTGTGGAAATTAAGATTCGATGCAACAAAAGAATACCTCTGTGACACTTACAAAATAGAAAGATGATCTGACCATGGAAAAGAGGAGGATAATACGATGAGAAAACATTTTATGAATACTCATATAGCAGATTTGTTGATCATAGGGGCGATGGTAATTACAGTAACCGGATGCGGCGGCATAGCAACGCTTCCGCTGGACAGTACGCAGCCGGTCGTAGATCAGACAGAGGCGACGATTGACGGAACAGAAGATGTGGATGAAGGACTCGATCAAACGGATTCACAAAAGCTGCAAGGCACGACCGTGACGCAGGAGGGCCCATACGGTTCCATTACATTGACGATTCCAAAAGGATGGGAGTATCGTCTGTGCCCGGTCGGGGATGATGCGCTGCTCAGCAGTTCTTATGGCATCCAGTTCTATCCGAAGGGACAGAAGGGTTACGTGGAAGTCGGCTATCAGGATACCTTTGGCGTATGCGGAACCGGACTGAAAGAAGAGAAGTGGAAGATTGCCGGAGTTGAAGCGAATGTCGGTTACTATGACGGAAGTGAGATATGGTCGTTTGTTGCGTTTCATGGCGACGATGAGAAAATCGTAGCATTAGCAAGTGAAGTGGATGCGTGGTGGAATGTACAAGTGGATGATGATCGTGCAGATTCAGCGGTTCGAGATGCTGCGACAGAAAATACTGATTTGACGGTGGATGATGCTACAGTGGAAGAACCTGCAATCGAAGGCGGCGAGTCATGCTCGCTTTCTATGACTTATGGCGGCTTAGTCATGCAGATCCTCGAAACTCTGCAGTATGATCCTGCCGAGCAGTCAGGCGCGATCGGGGTATATGATGATGACGCTTCCAGCGATAAAATTGGAGTAGAGGCGCTTGTTACAAAAGTTTCTGATACTGCCGCAACGGTGAAATTCACGCGATACGATCCGCAGCTTGAGGGCGAATATATGACAGGAGAGTATTTTTCCATTGAGAAGAAGACCGGTGACCAGTGGGAGAAACTGGATGCCAAAAACGATGTTGGATTTGAAGATATTGGAATTATTATTCCTTCGGACGAGCCGGTATCTCACGAATATGACTGGTCCAATTTATATGGAGAACTTACAGCGGGGGATTACCGGATAAACGTCAAAGTCTGGGCAGGAGGCAAGGAGTATACACTTTCTCCGCATTTTCTTATTCGATAGTGAAGAATGAGCCTTTTCATGATGAAAACTGGCAGCTTGTCCGCGTGAAAGACACAGATAAAGTGTTTTTGTGGCTTTATGAGAGGAACGGATATATGAAATTTTCCTTGCTATGCGTGGGACTTTATGATTATTTCGAAAAAAGTCCGCGGATGTTTCGCAATAATCAACAACAATCATAGGGGATTCAATAGAATATTTCCACATTCTTCCAAAAAACAGATTAATGATAAAGATTATCATTTGAATACTTGCTCATATGTTACAGTTTGCTATAATGCAATTAGGATTAGTTGAGACTAACTCCTGATTGCATTTTTTAATTTTTTGAAGGAGCAAGTAAAGAAGGGAGTATTTATGGGAAACAATACGGATCAATTTTTGGAAATTGTAGATTTAAAGAAAGGTTTCGGCAGCGGCGAGACCAGACAGGAAGTGTTGCGCGGAATGAATTTTTCTGTGGCAAAAGGCGAATTCTGTGTGCTTTTGGGACCGTCCGGTTCGGGCAAATCAACACTGCTTAACATTATTGGAGGAATTGATCACGCGGACTCCGGTTATATCTCGATCGCGGGCGACAAGCTTGAGGATATGAGTGAGAAGAAGTTGACGCAGTACCGCAGAAAACATCTCGGTTATGTGTTCCAGATGTACAATCTGATTCCGAACCTGAATGTGAAGGAGAATATCGAGGTGGGCGCGTACCTGTCGGATAATGCGTTGGATATTGATGAACTTCTGCATACGCTCGGTTTGTATGAGCATCGCCACAAGCTGCCGAATCAGTTGTCCGGTGGACAGCAGCAGCGTGTCTCAATCGGACGTGCGATCGTGAAGAATCCGGATATTCTGCTTTGTGATGAGCCGACCGGAGCGCTCGATTATAACACTTCGAAGGAAATCTTAAAGCTGATTGAGGATGTCAATAAGAAGTACGGAAACACGATCATTATGGTAACGCACAACGAAGCCATCCGGAATATGGCAGATCACATTATCAAGCTTCGTGATGGAGCGGTACGTCACAACGACATCAATGAGCACAAGATCTCGGCAGCGGATATCGAGTGGTAAGGGGGCATTATGAAGAAGAGAACAGTTAACCCTCTGATCAAGCGTATTCCCAAAGAACTGATCGGGGATTGGAAAAAGTATCTGATTGTGTTTGCGTTTCTTGTGCTGACGATCGGATTCGTATCGGGAATGTATGTTGCGAATGAAAGTATGATGAAGGCTGCGGACGAAAGCGTCACGAAGTATGAGCGTGAGGACGGTCATTTCGAGTGGAGCGAGAAAGCAGACTCGGATCTGATCAAGGATGTGGAGAGTGGCGAGCAGGTGGATATGTCTGCAATTACTGGCAAGGAGGAAGAAGATGCGAGCGACGTTCCGGTTATAATCTACGAGAATTTCTTCCGAAATGAGAAGGAAGACAACAACAATGACGGCAAGAATGATGGAACCGTGCGCGTTTTTGCCAAAACCGATAATATAAACTTAGCGTGTGTGCTGGACGGACGGCTGCCGGAGAATGAGAATGAGATCGCGGTGGATCGTATGCATGCGGACAATGTCAACATGAAAGTCGGTGACACGATCCGCGTGGGCGGTGAGAAATTTGAAGTGGTTGGATTGATTGCGTACGTCAATTATTCGACGCTTCATGAGAAGACAACGGATCTGATATTTGATGCGATCAAGTTTGATGTGGCGATGGTCACAGATGAGGGCTTTGACCGGTTAGGGGAATCCATCCATTATGCATATGCCTGGAAATATAAGGATGCGCCTGCAGACGAGAAGGAAGAGAAGGCATTGTCCGATGACTTCCGCAAGGTGCTTGCTGCACAGACAATGCTGCATGGCAACGAACTCAAGGATTATGTCCCGAGTTACGGCAATCCGGCGATCAACTTCGCAACCGACGATATGGGATCGGATATGTCGATGGGCGGTGTAATCCTTGACATTCTGATCATCATTATCGCTTTTATCTTTGGTGTGACGATCAGCAATACGATTACAAAAGAAGCTTTGACGATCGGTACGCTCCGTGCGTCGGGCTACACGCGCGGCGAGCTGGTGCGCCATTACCTGTCGATGCCGGTGATCGTGACATTTTTGGCGGCAATCGTCGGAAATATTCTGGGTTATACCGTGTTCAAAAACGTGGTGGTCGGCATGTATTACAACAGTTACAGCCTGCCGACTTATGAGACGGTCTGGAACCCGGATGCGTTCGTGAAGACGACGGTGGTTCCGATCATCCTGATGTTTGTGGTCAATCTGATCGTCATTGTGCGCATGCTGCGACATACTCCGCTGCAGTTCCTGCGCCATGACTTAAAGAAATCCAAGCGGAAAAAGGCAATCCGTCTTCCACATTGGAAGTTTATGAGCCGCTTCCGTGTGCGTATCATGTTCCAGAATATATCGAATTATCTGATCCTGTTTGTCGGCATCTGTTTTATCATGGTGATGCTGGCGATGGCAGTCGGTATGCCGGATACACTTACTTATTATCAGAAGCATGCGTCGAACCTTATGTTTACGAAGTATCAGTATGTGCTGAAAACCTATCAGAACGCAGATGGTTCGATCGTAACGACGGATAATAAGGATGCAGAAAACTTTGCGATGAAGTCGCTTGTGAAGCGGTCAGACGCTTTGGACGAGGAGATTTCGACATACGGCGTTGTGGATGACAGTCAGTATATCAAGATTTCGGATCTGGAATCGCTTGAGAAGAATGAAGTGTATATTTCCAATTCATACGCGGATAAGTATGGAATTGTGATTGGCGATACCATCAAATTGGAAGAGAAATATACGGACGACACTTACAACTTTAAGGTTTGTGGAATTTATGATAAGTGCCAGTCAATCGCGGTATTTATGCCGATCGATCAGTATCGCGAAGTGTTTGATCTGGATGATGACGCATTTTCCGGATTTTTCTCCGATGCGAAGATTACGGATATTGACAGCAATATGATCGCTTCGACGATCACCAAGCGCGACATCACGAAGATGTGTGACCAGCTGGATCTCTCGATGGGCTCGTATATGCAGTATTTCCAGGTGCTGTGCATCCTGCTGTCCATGGCGATGATCTATCTTCTGACGAAACTGATCATCGAGAAAAATGAGAATGCGATCTCCATGACCAAGATTCTTGGTTACGAGAACCACGAGATTGCAAGTCTCTATCTGCTTTCGACCACAATCGTTATGCTTATCATCGATGTACTCACGGTGGCGGTCGGCGTGTGGGTTATGAACTTCGCATGGAAGGAGATTCTTATGACATACAGCGGCTGGTTTAGCTTCTATATGGAGACGATCAGTTACGTGAAGATGTTTGCGTTCGTGCTGATCGGATACGTGATTGTTATGATTCTTGACTTCCAGCGAATCAAGAAGATTCCGATGGATCAGGCGCTCAAGAATGTAGAATAGATAATAGAATTGAATCGTTAAGAATCAATAAGGCACATGGCCGGATTACTTTGTGTGGAGAAGGCTGTGCGCCTTATTTGTATGATATTGACTTTCTTAATTCAGGATGCTAGTCTAATTCATAGGGTAACGATTTTGCCTCGTGCGTTTTCGTGAATGTGTGGTGGGAGTCTGAATCGTTACGGAAGCAATAAATGAAAGAAGGTAGCATGATGAACTATGCAGAGTGTATCGAGGCGGCGCGAGGCCGTATCGGAAATTACTGCAAAGCCTGTAATGAGTGCAACGGGCGCGCGTGCGGGAGCCAGATGCCGGGACCGGGATCGAAAGGTGTCGGGGATACCGCGAAACGCAATTATGATAAATGGAAGGAAATCCGTGTGCAGATGGACACGATCTCTGAGAACCGGCCGGTTGACACAAGTCTGCATCTGTTCGGACAAAGCTTCAAGTATCCGTTTTTCGCGGGACCGGTTGGCGCGGTGCAGTTGCATTATGGCGATTGTTTAAACGACATTTCCTATAATGATATACTGGTTTCTTCGTGTGCGGAATTTGGTATCGCTGCATTCACCGGCGACGGCACAGATGGCAACGTAATGGTCGCTGCCACAGAGGCAATCAGGAAGGCTGGCGGACTCGGCATTCCGACTGTGAAGCCTTGGAACATCGAGACGATCCGTGAGAAGATGAAGATGGTGCATGAGTCTGGTGCTTTCGCGGTAGCGATGGATGTGGATGCAGCGGGACTTCCGTTCCTCAAGAATCTGGATCCGCCGGCGGGCAGCAAAACCGTGGAGGAACTCCATGAGGTTGCGCAGGCCGCAGGTGTGCCTTTTATCGTAAAAGGCGTTATGACTGCAAAAGGCGCTTTGAAGGCAAAAGAAGCAGGCGCGTCTGCGATCGTTGTGTCAAATCACGGTGGACGTGTGCTGGATCAGTGTCCGGCAACTGCCGAAGTGCTGGAAGACATCGCGCATGCAGTGGATGGCTCCATGAAGATCTTCGTGGATGGTGGAATCCGTTCGGGAACCGATGTCTTTAAGGCATTGGCGCTTGGCGCGGATGCAGTGATTATTGCAAGACCATTCGTGACCGCGGTGTACGGTGGCGCGCGAGAAGGCGTCAAGAGCTACATCGACAAGATCGGCGGCGAGCTGGAAGATACGATGAAGATGTGTGGTGTTGCGTCGCTTGAGGAAATCACACGAGACTGCGTGTGGACGCCGCATGATCACACGATCTCTTTTTAAGGGGTAAATTATGACAACAAGAGACGAAGCGCTCGCATATGGACTTTCGTTTCCGGACACGTATCAGGCAGCGCCTTTTCATGATGACAACTGGCAGCTTGTCCGGGTCAAAGGAAGCGACAAAGCGTTCCTGTGGACATACGAGCGGAACGGATCAATCAATCTGAATCTGAAAGTGGATGCCGACTGGAGGGAAATCTGGCGCGGCGCATACGCGGCAGTCATCCCGGCGTACCATCAGAATAAGGAGCATTGGAACACCGTGATCCTGGATGGAAGCATCCCGGACGAGGAGATCCGGCGCATGATCGCGCTCAGTTACGAGCTTGTGACGGACAGCCCGACAAAGCGCATCTACGAGGCGGTCAAGAAGATTCCGAAGGGCTGCGTGGCGACCTATGCACAGGTTGCAGAGATGGCGGGTGACCGTAAGATGGCGCGCGCTGTGGGCAATGCATTGCACAGGAATCCGGATCCGGAGCATATCCCGTGTTTTCGTGTGGTGAATGCGAAGGGAGAATTGTCAGGAGCGTTCGCTTTCGGCGGAGCCGGGGAGCAGGCGCGAAGACTTGAAGCGGATGGAATCGAAGTGCAGGACGGCAAGGTGGACCTGGAGCGGTACGGATTTAAAAATATATTTTAGGAGGAAAATACAATGACAATCGAACAGTTACAAAAAGACATGATCGCAGCAATGAAGGCGCACGACAAAGAGCGCAAAGACGCAATCTCTTCTCTCGTTTCGGCAGTGAAGAAGAATGCAATCGATGCAGGATGCCGCGATAACATTCCGGAGGACATGGTCAACACAACGATCATGAAGGAACTTAAGACGGTTCAGGAGCAGATCGATTCCTGTCCGAAGGATCGTACGGAACTGATCGCTGAATATCAGAAGCGTCATGACATCATGCAGGAGTATGCTCCGAAGCTTCTCTCCAAGGAGGAAGTCGTTGCGATTGTACAGGAGAAATTTGCCGATGTGATTGCGACTAAGAACAAGGGACAGATCATGAAGACCATTATGCCGGAACTTAAAGGCAAGGCAGATGGCAAGGTGATCAACGAAGTTGTCACAGAGTTGTGCAATGCGTAGACCATAAAACGCAGGGTGACAATCACTTGTTGCACAGAACGAGTGCGACGGATTTTTATAACAAATACTAAGGGGATACCATTTTATATGAAACGAGAATCATTTAAATCGCGTCTGGGATTTTTGCTTGTGAGCGCTGGGTGTGCGATCGGAATCGGAAACGTCTGGCGTTTCCCGTATGTTGCGGGGCAGAACGGAGGCGGCTGGTTTGTGCTGCTGTACCTCATCTTTCTTGTGATCATGGGACTTCCGGTACTGACCATGGAACTTGCGGTCGGACGCGCCAGCAGAAAAAGCGCGGTTCAGGCGTATCAGGCGCTTGAAAAGCCGGGCAGCAAGTGGCATCTGCACGGCTGGGTAGCAATCTTCGGATGCGTGGTGCTTATGATGTATTACACGACCGTATCCGGATGGATGGTCACTTATTTTTACAAATTTCTGACCGGAGAATTTAAAGCCGGAATGGATGTAGGAGCGACAGGGGCAGTGTTTGACAGTCTTCTTGCCGATCCGAAGCAGATGACTTTCTGGATGGTCGTGACGGTACTCGCAGGATTCCTTGTATGCAGCAGAGGGTTACAGAACGGACTTGAGAAAGTCAGCAAAGTCATGATGTCTGCACTTCTTGTGCTGATCATTGTGCTTGCGGTACACAGTTTTACGCTTTCCGGAGCGGCAGAGGGAATCAAATTCTATCTTGTACCAAACTGGACAACGGTTCAGAAGGTCGGTTTTGGAAACGTGATATCGGCTGCGATGAATCAGGCCTTTTTCACCCTGAGTCTGGGTGTGGCGGCGATGGAAATCTTCGGAAGCTACATGGGAAGAGATCATTCGCTTGCCGGCGAAGGCGCCAGAATCTGTGCGCTTGATACGTTTGTGGCAATCATGTCAGGTCTGATCATTTTCCCGGCATGCTTCAGCTACGGTGTTGAGGCAACGGCCGGTCCGTCACTCATCTTCGTGACGCTGCCGAATGTGTTTGTCCACATGGCGGGTGGAAGAATCTGGGGAACCCTGTTCTTCCTGTTTATGACATTTGCAAGCTTTTCTACGATTATAGCAGTATTTGAGAATATCATGTCCTTTTGTATGGATATGTTTGGATGGAGCCGCAATAAGGCAGCATGGATTAACTGTATCGTGATTCTGATCGCGAGTCTGCCTTGCATATTTGGCTACAATATCTGGAGTGATCTACAGCTGATCGGCACAAGGGATGTGCTGGACAGCGAGGACTTCATCGTCAGCAATCTGTTGCTGCCGCTCGGATCGCTCGTTTATCTCCTGTTCTGCGTGACGAAGTGGGGATGGGGATTTGACAATTATCTCGAGGAAGCGAATACCGGTAAAGGCATTAAGATTGCGCGGTGGCTGCATCCGTATTTTAAATTTATACTGCCAATATTGATTTTAATTATTCTTGTGCAGGGACTTATCTAAATTGGAACATCTGGCCATAAAAGTTCGCTTCGCGAAGGCGGACGTTACATGATTGCTTTTAAAGCAATCACATATAGTAGCATTGATTCATGGAAACATGCGTCAATGCTGCTTTTTCTTATAAATAGGAGGACTTGAACTTGACAGAATTTAATAGTATAATCACAGAGGTTACAAATAATTAAAAGAGAATGGGATAGATTTAAGGAGGAACGACCATGGTTACCTGGAACAATTTGGATACACTTGCATCCTATCAGGAGCTGAAGGATACCGCAAAGGTCAATCTTGCAGAGGTTATGACCGGTGAGAACGGCGCGGAGCGTGTAAAGAATTACAGCATCCCGATGGCAGCAGGCTTTACTTATAACTATGCTGCAAAAGCAGTAGATGATAACGTACTTGCAGCACTTGTTAAGTTAGCTGACGAGGCTCAGCTTGCTGATAAGTTTAAAGAACTCTACAACGGAGCAGTGATCAACACAGGAGAGAACAGACTGGTTCTTCATCATATGACACGTGGACAGCTCGGTGATGCTGTTACCGCAGACGGTGTTGATAAGCGTGCATTCTATGTAGAGCAGCAGAACCGCATCGCAGATTTCGCGAACAAGGTTCACGCTGGTGAGATTACGAATGCGGCAGGTGAGAAATTTACAACTGTTGTTCAGATTGGTATCGGTGGTAGTGACCTTGGTCCTCGTGCGATGTATCTTGCATTAGAGAACTGGGCTAAGAAGAACAATACATTCAAGATGGAAGCCAAATTCATCAGTAACGTAGATCCTGATGATGCAGCAGCAGTATTGAATTCCATCGATGTTGCACATTCGATCTTCGTACTTGTATCTAAGTCAGGTACAACACTTGAGACATTAACAAACGAGTCTTTCGTTAAGGACGCATTAAAGAATGCAGGACTGAACCCTTCGAACCATATGATCGCTGTAACAAGTGAGACATCTCCACTCGCTAAGAGTGATGATTATTTGGCAGCTTTCTTTATGGATGATTACATCGGTGGACGTTATTCTTCTACATCTGCTGTCGGTGGAGCCGTATTATCACTGGCTTTCGGACCGGAAGTATTCGCAGATTTCTTAGACGGAGCAGCAGAGGAAGATAAGCTTGCAGCAAACGCTGATGTTATGAAGAACGCAGCAATGCTTGACGCTTTGATCGGTGTTTATGAGCGTAACGTGCTCGGATACCCAAGCACCGCTGTACTGCCTTATTCACAGGCACTCAGCCGCTTCCCGGCACATTTACAGCAGCTTGATATGGAGTCCAACGGTAAGTCCGTCAACCGTTTCGGTGATCCGATCAACTATGTGACAGGTCCGGTTATCTTCGGTGAGCCTGGAACAAATGGACAGCATTCCTTCTATCAGTTACTGCATCAGGGAACAGATATCGTTCCACTGCAGTTCGTTGGATACAAGAACAGCCAGATCGGTACAGACGTTGATATTCAGGGAAGCACAAGCCAGCAGAAGCTTTGCGCGAACGTCGCAGCACAGATCGTTGCTTTCGCATGTGGTAAGGCAGACGAGAACCGCAACAAGAACTTCGAGGGTGGTCGTCCATCTTCCATCATCATCGGAGATCAGGTAAATCCGAAGTCTATGGGTGCTTTACTTGCACACTTCGAGAACAAGGTAATGTTCCAGGGATTTTTATGGAACATCAACAGTTTCGATCAGGAAGGCGTTCAGCTTGGTAAAGTCCTTGCAAAACGCGTGCTTGCTCATGAGACAGACGGCGCATTAAAGGTATTCAGTGATCTGCTGAACATCTAATCATAGAGAGTAGAAGTGGGGCGTGATTCTTGGAATCGCGCCCTGTTTTTATACGTATACTGAAATAGCAGGAGGATTAACATATGCCATGTACAACAATTCTGGTAGGAAAGAACGCTTCCTACGATGGCTCGACGATGATCGCACGTAACGATGATTCAGGAGCCGGACACTTTACACCAAAGAAATTTGCAGTCATTCATCCGGATGGGCAGCCGCGTGAATACGAATCCGTGATCTCACATGTGAAAATCACGTTACCGGATAATCCGCTGCAGTATACCGCGATGCCGAATGCAGTCAAAGGGGAAGGAATCTGGGCGGCAAGTGGTGTGAATGCAGCGCATGTAGGCATGACTGCGACTGAGACGATCACGTCCAATCCGCGCGTGCTCGGAGCGGATCCGCTTGTGACTTATCAGCCGGCAGAAGATGGCAGGGAGGAAGTTGCAGGAGGAATCGGAGAGGAGGACATCGTATACATTGTTCTCCCATACATTCACAGTGCCAGAGAGGGCGTGCAGCGCCTTGGCGCATTATTACAGCAGTACGGAACATACGAGATGAATGGCATTTCCTTTCAGGATAAGGATGAAATCTGGTGGCTTGAGACCATCGGCGGTCATCACTGGATCGCGCGCCGTGTGCCGGATGATGCGTATGTTGTGATGCCGAACCAGTTCGGTATGGATGCATTTGATATGGAAGATGCGTTGGGTGAACAGAAGGACTTCATGTGCTCACCGGATCTGGCAGATTTCATTGCGCAGAACCATCTGAACCTGTCGATGGACGGATCTGTCAATCCGCGTGAAATCTTCGGAAGTCACGATGATTCTGACCATGTCTACAACACACCGCGTGCGTGGTACATGGAGCGCTGCCTCAATCCGCACACACATGTATGGGACGGCGCAAATGCAGACTTTACGCCTTTTTCCGATGATATTCCATGGTGCATGAAGCCGGAGAAGAAGATTACAGTGGAAGATGTCAAGTATGTGCTCTCTGCACATTTTCAGGGAACACCGTACGATCCGTATCTTCCGTACGGCGATAAATCGATGGCGGGCGCGTATCGTTCCATCGGTATCAACCGCAACGATTTCCTGTCTATCATCCAGATGAGACCGGATCACGCTGAGGATTGCCACACAATCGAGTGGGTGGCATATGGTTCCAATGCGTTCAACGTGGTTGCGCCTTTCTACACAGATGTGGACCAGGTGCCGGAATATCTCGGCAACACGACGGGCGAAGTGTCGACTGACAACTTCTACTGGACCAGCCGTATGATCGCAGCGATGGCGGATGCCTCGTACCGCAAGTCCCTGTTCCATATTGAGCGTTACCAGGAGAAAGTGATGTCCAAGGGACACGAGCTGATCAATAAGTTTGACGCATTGCTTGCAGCAGAAAATGATGAGACGAAGCGCCATGCGCTCCGCGAGCAGGCAAACGAAGAGATTGCACAGATGTTGAAAGCAGAAGCAGCTGCAACTCTTGATAAAGTGTTGTTTGAACTGAGCAATCAGATGAAGAATGCGTATTCGCGTTCGGATGCGTAAAAAATAGGCAAACAGAAAAGAAAAGGGAGAATAAGCAGGGCGATGCATATGCATCGCCCCACTTTTTGTGTAAAGTAAAAGAACAGCTATCGATCGCTGTTCTTTAGGAGAAGGTATTTTACTATGGGGATAGTAAAACTTTATATAATGTATTGGGGGGTTTTTACGGTTATTATAATAGCATGGGTTGTCCCAAAAGTGTTGCCAAACATCACAAAAAATGAAACAATTTTTTGTGCAAAACTTACAAAAACAGCTTATTTCGCATAGCGATTCCGATACTGTCTCGGCGTCATACCGGTCTTTTTTCTGAAGATTTGTGAAAAATAGGACTGGGATGAGAATCCGACGCTTGAGGCAACCTGAGCGACAGAAAGATTCGAGGATGTCAGAAGCTCCTTGCAGGCTTCCAGCCTTCGGTCGGTCAGATAGTTGATCGGAGACTGGCCGATGCATTCTGTAAAAGAGTGTGCCAGATAAAATTTGTTAATATGCGTAATCTCCGCTAAAGAATCAAGAGTAATATTCTGGGCATAATTTACATCGATATAGCGTTTGGCAAGAGCACATTCCTTGGACAACTGGAAGGAAGAGTCAGAGATCACGGACAGATTTTGCTTGCGTGAAATATATACAAGAAGAACCTGGAGCAATCCGTGGCATACTTTCTCAAAGCCGGGCTTTTTTTCATGGAATTCCCGCATCATCAACTGTGCAAAATTGATAAACTGATTCTTGTCCGAGCCGTAACTGTAGAAGCTGTATCCTTTGGTGTTGTCCTGATCCGGATCAATAAAAGAGAAAGCCAGTCCTTCGACACCGAATACAATGTATTCCATCGGATCATTTGGAAGCGTTTTTTCCGTGTGTTCGACATGCGGATTGATGATCATCAGATCATCCGCTTTTACAGGAATTTTATCGTCTTCAATATAGAAAGCACCCTCTCCGCTCAGAACGTAGAAAAGCTCTGAAAACTGGTGTGTGTGTGGGAGCGATTGCCAGTCGCCCTCGTACTTGGAGATGGAAATGTAGCGAAGCTGGAAGTCTTCGCGGGTATTGCTGCCGGAATCCAGATTGATAAATTCATTACTCATAAAGAAAGCCCCCTCAATTATTATAATTTTATACTATTTTCGGAATTGTTCATTTTTTACGCAAAATATATAAAAAAACAATATTTTTAAAACCATTTCGTAAAAAAGACGAAAAAGAGCAGGCACAAAGTAATGCCTTAGGCATATTATACACAAAAAAGTGTAAAAAAACAGTATTTTAGTAATAAAAAAGCAAAAAAAATAATAAAACGAGCAACAAAAACGTTGATATCAACAGTTGCAGATATTATACTCTAGCTATAAACAAATAGAACAAAAGTGATTTGGAGGAAATAATGTTGATGAAGGGAAGATTGACACTGCCGACGGACGCAGATGTCATTGATGAAACAATACGTTTAAAAAATCTCTTAGGAGCCGATGCATTAAGAGATTGTGACGGAACGGTAATGCCGGATGCACTTTTGTCAGAGCCAGTTAAAAAGTATGCTACTTATTATACAACCAGAAAAGATAATGAGTGGGCAAGCCAGAATCCGGATGAGATTCAGCAGGAATACCTGATCAGTAACCGGGTAACTGCAAGAGGCGAGAGTCTTCGTATCCGCCTTATGGAAGGATTCCACACGGAGCAGCTGAAGGTAAACACCTTGGATGATCCGAAACGCTGGTGGGAAGTAATCGACCGGACGACCGGGGAGGTTGTTCCTATTGATCAGTGGGAATTTGACGAGGGTTCAGGCGAGGTTTTGATCCAGACAACACCATATCATGAATATACGGTAAGTTTTCTGGCATTTTTAATCTGGGATCCGGTGCATATGTACAATTTCCTTACAAATGATTGGAAAGATACACCACATCAGCTGACGTATGATGTGAGACAACCGAAAACTCAGAAATATGTAAAAGAAAAGCTTAAGAAATGGTGCGAGGAAAATCCTCATATAGACGTTGTCCGCTTTACTACATTTTTCCATCAGTTTACATTGACATTTGATGACAAAAAACGTGAAAAATACGTTGAGTGGTTTGGATATAGCGCGAGTGTGAGCCCATACATTTTAGAGAAATTTGAAAAGTGGGCAGGATATAAATTCCGGCCGGAATTTATTGTCGATCAGGGATACCACAATAGCATGTTCCGTGTGCCGAGCAAAGAGTTCCGCGACTTTATCGAGTTCCAGCAGATAGAAGTATGTGCGCTCGCGAAAGAACTGGTTGATATCGTTCATTCCTATGGTAAGGAAGCAATGATGTTCCTTGGCGATCATTGGATCGGAACAGAACCATATGGTAAATATTTTGCGGGAATCGGGCTGGATGCAGTCGTAGGTTCTGTTGGAAGCGGTGTGACGCTTCGCATGATTTCAGATATTAAAGGTGTTGATTATACAGAGGGACGTCTTTTGCCATATTTCTTCCCGGATGTGTTCTGCGAGGGCGGAGATCCGATTGGAGAAGCGAGAGACAACTGGAGAAAAGCAAGACGCGCGCTTCTTCGTTCCCCATTAGACAGAATCGGATATGGCGGATACTTAAAGCTGGCAAGCAGCTGGCCGGGATTTATTGATGAAATCCAGAAAGTGGTTACCGAGTTCCGCGAGATTCATGAAAATATGCAGGGCACAGCCGCTTATGTAGCACCGTTTAAGGTGGCAATCCTCAATTGTTGGGGAGGACAGAGAAAATGGATGTCCAATCAGGTACATCACGCAATCTGGCATAGAGAGACATATTCTGCGGAGGGCGTGTTGGAGTGCTTAAGCGGAATGCCGTTTGATGTTGAATTTATTTCATTTGATGATGTAAGAAAAGGTGTTCCGGAGGATATCAGGGTAATCATCAATGTTGGAGATGCCTATACAGCATTCAGTGGTGCTGAAAACTGGATCGATGAGGCTGTGGTGACAAACATTCGTCGCTTCGTTGATGAAGGAGGCGGATTCATCGGAGTTGGTGAGCCGACGGCTTATCAGCATCAGGGAAGATACTTCCAGCTGTCCGATGTGCTTGGCGTGGACCGTGAGATGTGCTTCTCTCTCAGCACGGATAAGTATAATGAGATGGATTCCAACCACTTTATTCTGGAAGATATTGATGGGGATGTGGATTTCGGTGAGGGAACAAGCCGAATCTATGCACAGGGCAAGAATTACCAGATCCTTGCAATGGATGGAGAGTATAGCCAGCTGGTGGTTAATGAATATGGAAAAGGACACAGCGTATATTTTGCAGGTCTTCCGTATTCTCCGCAGAACTGTCGGATTCTTCTCCGCGCGATTTATTATGCGGCAGGCATGGAGAATGAGATGAAGCGTTACTATGTAACGAATGTTGATACCGAAGTGGCGGTGTTCCGGAAAACCGGAAAGCTTGCCGTAATCAACAATTCTTCGGAAGCACAGCACACCGATGTATATATCAAGGGCCGCTGTGTATATGAGCTGGATCTAGAGCCGGGCGAGATGCGCTGGGTGGATGATATTGAGTAAAGGTAACTTATGAAAGGCAAAGGTATGCGTTTCATATTTTATAAAGTAAGTACTGTTCAAAGTATAAGGAGGAAACTATAATGAAAAAGAAAGTATTAGGGGCTCTTTTAGTAGCGGCAATGACAATGTCTATGTTCGCCGGATGCGGAAGCAGCACAGACAACAAGGAAAGCAATGATGTAAAAAATGATGGAACACAGGCTGCAGCGGGGGACGATGCAGAGGCAGATGAGACTCTTACTGTGTGGGCATGGGATCCAAACTTCAACATCTATGCTTTGCAGCAGGCAGAGAAGATTTATCAGAAGGATCATCCAAACTTTAAGCTGGATATTCAGGAAAAGGTATATACAGATATCGAGACAGCTCTGATCACAGCTGCTGAGGCCGGTGATTACAGCACCCTGCCGGATATCTTCTTAATGCAGGATTATTCTTACCACAAGGATGTAACAAACTATCCTGGCATCTTTACCGATTTAACAGATTCCGGAATTGACTTCACACAGTTCTCAGCCGGTAAGTTAGCTGATTCTACAGTTGATGGAAAGAACTATGGTGTACCATTTGATAACGGTGCTACCATTATGGCAATCCGTTCGGATATGGTTGAGGCAGCAGGCCTTAAGGTTGAGGATTTCAAGGATACAACATGGTCAGAGTTCATGGAACTTGCAAAGAAGGTTGTTGACAAGAATCATGTTCCGATGCTTACTTCTTCAGGCGGATCTGAGATTATCATCGAGATGCTTCAGTCAGCAGGTGCTTCTCCAATGGTAGACGGCAAGATCGATTTAGTTGGAAATAAGGCACTCAAGAAAGCAATCGAGACATACAAGCAGCTGATCGATGAGGGAATCATGGTTGACTATACAGATTGGGATCAGTATATTGCTTCTATGAACAAGGGCATGGCAGCCGGTGTCATCCAGGGATGCTGGATCATGTCTTCTATCCAGGCGGCTGATGACCAGTCCGGAAATTGGGCAATCGTTAATATGCCTAAGTTAGATGATGTTGAAGGCGCTACAAACTACGCAAACTGTGGTGGAGCAAGCTGGGCAGTATCTTCTAACTGTAAGAACACAGACCTTGCATTTGACTTCATTAAGACAACCTTCGGTGGAAGCGTAGAGTTATATGATGACCTTCTTCCAAATGCCGGAGCAATCGCAAGCTACTTACCTGCAGCTGATTCTGATGTTTATAATGCGTCTTCAGAGTTCTATGGCGGACAGGCAGTATATAAGGATATCGTAGAGTTTGCAGGACAGGTTCCGGGAATTGATTACGGTGCATACTATTCCGATATCAGAAGCGCATTAACAGATGCGATTACAAACGTAGTACAGAACGGTGCTGATATCGACAGCGAAATCAAAAACGCTCAGGATACCGTTGAGTTTAATATTGGTGAATAATCATCGAATGTAAATAACAGGACAGTACCGGGGGTGCAGCAGTGCGTTCCCGGTACTGTTGTAGGAGAGAAACATGGA
>OGGI01000336.1_pt1 | contig 51060 bp, 57 predicted proteins | sample 1571051 | NCBI WGS metagenome assembly OGGI01 (sample SAMEA2582075, study PRJEB24529) | metagenome | biome: Human gut stool | place: China | collected 2011 | reverse complement strand
TGAATGAACGGTCTGCATATACAGTGATAACAACTGGAATTGGTAAACCTTTTTCTAAGCTCTCAGTACGAGCGTTGAATGCTTTACAGAATTCCATGATGTTTACACCTTGTTGACCTAATGCTGGACCAACTGGTGGTGATGGGTTAGCCATACCCGCTGCAACTTGCAACTTAACGTATGCTTGGACTTTTTTTGCCATTTTTAAGTTTCCTCTAAGTGGGTGATAACGCAAGTTTAACTTGCTCCCCTATAATAAAAAGCACGATGTGCTACACAAAAATACGAGCCATATAAAATGGCTCGTAATTGGTGGCGGATTTTACCGAAATTGTGATCGTTTTTCAAGCAGTTTTCGCTTTTTACAAATTTCTAATAAATTTCCACCGCTAAATAATCTATTACCCGTGCTGTTTCTCAACTTGGTTGAACTCAAGCTCAACAGGGGTTGCACGACCGAAGATTGATACAGACACTTTAATACGTCCTTTTTCGTAATCCACTTCTTCCACTGTACCAGTAAAGTCTGCGAATGGACCTTCCGTAACACGTACACTTTCGCCTGGAAAGTATTCGTTACGATGACGTGGTTTTTCTGCCGTTTCTTGTACGCGGTTAAGAATGCGGTCTGCTTCTTTTCTTGAAATTGGTGCGGGTTTATCTGCAGTACCGCCAATAAAACCCATCACACGTGGCACGCTACGAACTAACTGCCAAGTGTAATCGTTCATTTCCATTTCCACTAATACATAACCAGGGAAGAATTTACGTTCTGTTTTACGGCGTTTGCCGCCCACATTTTCGATAATTTCTTCAGTTGGCACTAACACTTCACCAAACTGATCTTCCATTTTATGTAATTTGATGTATTCACGTAAGGTTACCGCAACACGATTTTCAAATCCTGAAAATGCTTGGAGTACATACCAACGTTTTTTACTTACTTCTGTTGTTGTTTCTACTTCACTCATTTTGCTTAGCCTTATAGATTAGTAATAAAATTAATTAATGCCACGATAATAGTATCAAAGCCCCATAATACTAATGAAACTACGATACACATTGCGATCACGATAAACGTAGTTTGTGTTGCTTCTGGGCGAGTTGGCCAAATAATTTTGCGTAATTCGGTGCGAGATTCTTTCATAAAACCGATCGCTTTTTGACCTTGGTTAGTTATTGCTGCAACAGCAACCGCACCAACCACTAAAACCACTAATAATAACACGCGAACAACCAGTGCAAAGTGTGAGGCAAAATAAGTATTACCAATCGCCGCCACCGCTAAAAGCACAATTGCCACAATCCATAATGTCGTATTTAAGCCCTTGCTTTTTACCCCTGCTTTTTCAATCTGTTCAGGAGCTTTTGTTTTTTTCTCAGTAGCCATATGAACCCTAAAATTTGTGTAGAAAATAGACGTCTAATTTTTTAAAGCGAGAGATTGTAGCATTTTTCTTAATTTTTAACACGATCTTTTGTAAAAAATATATACACTCTCTGAAAAAGGTTAAGCAAGAACATACCCACCATTTACCGATTTCACCACACCTAACAATTCCAAGTTTAGAAGTTCAACCAACAACATCGACACATCCATCTCCACCGCTTTGGCAATATCATCAATCGCTATCGGCTCAAGGCTAATCTGTTCGAAAATCTGCTGCTGGCAAGCGGTCATTTCTGGCAAAGTCTTTGCAACTGGCACGGCTGCCGATTTTGCCAAACGTGGCACCAAATCCACCGCTTGCGTTTCACCTTCAAACAACTCTGCTTGCACAGGTGCTCTTTGCAGCTGATATTGTACTGCTTGCAAAATATCTTCTATGCTTTCCGTCAATAATGCTCCTTCTTTAATGAGCTTATGGCAACCCGCAGAATAAGGATTTTGCACTGCATTTGGTAGAGCAAACACCTCCCGACCTTGTTCCAAAGCATAACGGGCAGTAATGAGCGATCCGCTGTTAATCGTTGCTTCCACCACTAATGTGCCTAATGAAAGTCCACTGATAATGCGATTTCGTCGCGGGAAATTCTCGGCAATTGGAGGTTGATTAGGGAAAAATTCCGACACTAATGCCCCGCCAGTCTCAATTATCTGCTCGGCTAATTTTTTGTGTCGTGCTGGGTAAACCTGCGCCAAGCCAGAGCCAAGTACAGCAATTGTGGTGCCCTTTTCTGCTACCGCCCGCTGATGACAAAAGCCATCAATACCAATCGCCAACCCGCTTGTGACCGCAAAGCCATTTTTAACTAATTCCGAGGCAAAATAGCCTGCCCAGTATTCGCCATAATGGGAAAAATCACGGCTTCCCACCATCGCAATTTGCGGTAAGCTCAAACTTTCTACCGAACCTTTCACGAATAATACGGGCGGAGCGGTGCTGATTTGGCGTAGCAAAAAGGGATAATCATCATCAAACAAGGTCAGAATGCGGTTGTCCTCCTGCTCTGCCCACGAAAGTGCTACATTAATCCACGCCTGATCTGGCTGAAACCAACGCTGGATTTGCTTTTCGTTCCAACCCATTTGGCGAAGTTGCTGTTTGTCGAATTGGCAAAATTGGTCAAAATCGATTTCCGCCAACAGGCGAGCGATTTTTTGAGCACCAATTTGTGGCACTTGCAATAATTTGAGCAGAAAAACTAGACGCATTCCGAAATAAAGCCTAAAAAAAGAAAATTTCCCTAATCATAAGAAAAAGGCTAAAATAGCCAACTAAATCTTTTAAAATTTTCGAGCGAGATCACAAAAATGGCAGTATTAGAGGTCGTTTTATACCCAGATGAGCGACTTGCAACGGTGTGCGAACCCGTGGCAAAAGTCGATGCAGAATTAAACCAATTTATCGACGATATGTTTGAGACGATGTACGAACACGAAGGCATCGGGCTTGCCGCACCGCAAGTAGGCGTATTAAATCGTGTAATTACCATCGACATTGAGGGCGATAAAACCAACCAAGTGGTGTTAATCAACCCAGAAATTTTGGAAAGCGAAGGCGAAACGGGCATTGAGGAAGGCTGTTTGTCTATTCCAGGGCACCGTGCGTTAGTGCCACGCAAAGAAAAAGTGAAGGTGAAAGCATTAAACCGCCAAGGTGAAGAGGTGATTTACGATGCCGATGGCTTATTTGCGATTTGCATTCAACATGAAATCGATCACCTCAACGGTGTGCTGTTCGTGGATCACATTTCCGCTCTCAAACGCCAACGCATTAAAGAAAAAATGCAAAAGCTGAAAAAGCAAATTGCGAGAGCGAAGTAAGTTTTTTTGAGACGATTCCTAAGCTTGTCGAAGGATAAGTCGAAAATGGAAAGCAAATCAGCAACAAATTTTAACTGTTTCTGCTGTTGAAATTTTAGGCGTAAATAAAAACCACCATTTAGGTGGTTTTTTTCGGTAATTAAAAGTTAAGCTCTCTCTCCCTTCTAAAGATAATCTGCACTGCAAATATGCAAACACTGATTGCGTGGCTCAGGCTGTTCGCCTAATAAAATAAGAGTAAAAATGAGGGTTCAATAAGTTTTCATTTTACCTTTCTTCCATTTCAAGCGGTCAATTTTCGGCAAAAATTTGCAAATCCGCCCTGTTCAACCGATAATATCCCCAATTTTAATCAGCATAAGGAAAACCTATGATTATCGTAACTGGTGGCTTTGGTATGATCGGCAGCAATATCGTCAAAGCCTTAAATGAAATGGGTCGCAAAGATATTTTAGTGGTGGACAATCTCAAAAATGGGGAAAAATTCATCAATTTAGTAGATTTAGACATCGCAGATTATTGCGATAAAGAAGATTTCATCGCCTCAATTATCGCGGGCGACGATTTTGGTGACATTGATGCGGTATTCCACGAAGGAGCTTGTTCAGCTACTACCGAATGGGACGGCAAATACTTAATGCACAACAACTACGAATACTCCAAAGAGTTGTTGCATTTCTGTTTAGATCGCCAAATTCCCTTCTTCTACGCTTCAAGTGCGGCAACCTACGGCGGTCGTTCAGACAATTTCATCGAAAAACGCGAATTTGAAGGCCCATTAAATGCGTATGGCTACTCAAAGTTCTTATTTGATGAATATGTGCGCAGAATCTTGCCTGAAGCGGATTCTCCTGTATGTGGTTTCAAATACTTCAACGTTTACGGCCCGCGCGAACAGCACAAAGGCCCAATGGCAAGCGTGGCATTCCACCTCAACAATCAAATGTTGAAAGGCGAAAATCCAAAACTTTTTGAAGGTTCGGAAGAGTTTTTACGCGATTTCGTGTATGTGGAAGATGTGGCGAAAGTGAATATCTGGGCGTGGCAAAATGGCATTTCGGGCATTTATAACCTTGGCACAGGCAAAGCGGAATCGTTCAAAGCGGTAGCTGAAGCAGTAATTAAATTCCACGGTAAAGGCGAAATTGAAACCATCCCGTTCCCAGACCACTTAAAATCACGCTACCAAACCTTCACCCAGGCAGACTTAACCGCTTTGCGTGCAGCTGGCTATAAAGGAGAATTTAAATCAGTTGCCGAAGGTACTACGGCTTATATGGCGTGGTTGAATCGTTAATTATCATTAAAATACAGAACTCAAGCGGTCAAATATGCCATTTCCTTTGCAAATTTGATCGCTTGCTGTTTGGTTACATTTTTTTTTAAAACTTAAACACTATTTCAAACTACCGACCATATCTTCTGGGCGAACCCAAGCATCAAATTGTTCAGCGGTTAATAAGCCTAAGTTAATCGCTTCTTCTTTCAATGTTGTGCCGTTTTTGTGAGCGGTTTTCGCAATTTTCGCTGCATTTTCGTAACCAATGTGGGTATTTAACGCCGTTACCAACATTAAAGATTGCTCTAATTGTTGTTTAATACGTGGATAGTTCGGTTCAATGCCTACAGCACAATGTTCATCGAATGATACGCACGCATCTGCTAATAATTGTGCAGATTGTAAGAAGTTTGCGATCATTACTGGGTTATACACGTTTAATTGGAAGTGACCTTGTGAACCCACGAATGAAATGGTGGTGTCGTTACCTAACACTTGTGCACAAACCATCGTCATCGCTTCGCATTGGGTTGGATTTACTTTACCCGGCATAATGGATGAGCCTGGTTCGTTTTCTGGAATTAAAATTTCACCGATACCAGAACGCGGACCTGACGCTAATAAGCGAATGTCGTTGGCGATTTTAAATAAACTCACCGCTAATTGTTTTAATGCTCCGTGAGTTTCCACGATGGCATCGTGTGCTGCTAACGCTTCGAATTTATTTTCTGCCGTTTCGAATGGTAAAGCGGTGAATTTTGCGATGTAATCTGCAACTAACACATCATAGCCTTTTGGCGTGTTCAAGCCTGTACCTACCGCTGTGCCACCTAATGCTAATTGACGTAAGTGTGGAAGCGTATTTTTCAGTGCGATTAAACCGAAGTGTAATTGTGCGGCATAAGCCGAGAACTCTTGCCCTAATGTTAATGGGGTTGCATCCATTAAGTGCGTACGACCGATTTTCACTACATCTTTGAAGGCTTCAGATTTTGCTGCTAAGGTTTTTTGTAAACGCTCTACTGCAGGAAGGGTGGTTTCAACCACTTTTTTATATGCCGCAATGTGCATTGCCGTTGGGAAGGTATCGTTTGAAGATTGTGATTTGTTCACATCATCATTCGGGTGAATAATAGATTTTTCGCCCAATTTACCGCCATGTAAAACGTGAGCGCGGTTTGCCACCACTTCGTTCACGTTCATATTCGATTGTGTACCAGAACCTGTTTGCCAGATTACGAGCGGGAATTGGTCGTCGAGTTTATTTGCTAGAATTTCATCACAGGCTTGTGCAATTAAATCGCGTTTTTCCGCAGACAACACGCCTAAATCATGGTTAGCGAATGCTGCTGCTTTTTTCAAATAACCAAATGCTTCAATGATTTCGTGTGGCATTGAGGCTTCGGGTCCGATTTTGAAGTTATTACGTGAACGTTCAGTTTGCGCCGCCCAGTATTTTTCTGCTGGTACTTGCACTTCGCCCATAGTGTCTTTTTCAATACGAAATTCCATAAAATACTCCGTGAGTTGTGAAAAGGGTTGAATAATAAATTTGGGGTATATAGTACCGATTTCGTGCGGATTGAGCTATGGTTTTATGTTGGTTTTATGATGTAGATCACATTTTTGACGAGTGATAGAAGGCAACACCTGTGGCATAAGAAAAAACCGCCAGTAAAGGCGGTTCTATCAAAATCATCTCGTGCTATCGGCGACCTGAGCAATGTGTTGCTTGACAGTAGCACATTGCCTGATTGTCTTAATACAATCGGGAAGGAGTTAGTTGGTAGTTAACCCCAGCCTCCCAATATTGTATGCCTTACCCCCATTCAATTTCAATCCTAACTTACTTCGCTCTCTTCGCACGTAATACACGGCTAGCAAATAAGAATAAACCGAAGAGGAAGATCGCTAATCCAAGCACTTCTGCCATGCCTTCCCAGTTTTCAAGATTTAAGGCAAGTGGTGCTTCAGAGCCACCTGAACTAACGGAAGCAGCGATCACAAACGCTAACACCACACCCATCAAACTTTCGCCTACAATTAAGCCCGCAGAAAAGAGTGTACCGAAACGTTCTGCTTTAGCAACCACGTCTTTATTATCCGTGCGTTTTGCATAATTTGCGATATGGCGGGTAATGAACCACGCTAAAAATGCTCCAATAATTACAGGCGTATTGATTGATGGCGGTAAGTAGATACCGATACCCACAGCGATCACTGGCAAGCCAATTTTCTTGCCGCTGATTTTTTTCAAGAATGCATCAATCACAATCAACACGACACCTAAACCCACACCACTTAAAATGTAAGTCCATCCCAATTTATTCGAGAAAATCCCTTGTGAAATGGTGGTCATAATCGTTGCTTGTGGTGCAGATAACGCTTGTGAAGGATCCATATCAGGGCGAGGCAATGCACCGCTGAAACCGTAAGCGTGGTAGAGAATTTCAAGTACTGGGGCAATCACTAGCGCACCGACGAAACAGCCGATAATCAAGGCAACTTGTTGTCTCCAAGGTGTCGCGTGAACGAGCAAGCCTGTTTTCAAATCTTGCAAGTTATCGTTTGAAATAGTCGCGGTCGTCAAAACGATAGATGCGGTGAAGAGCGTTAAAGCGGTCAAAAATTTCTGACCATCTACCGTTTCAAATAAACCTGCAGAATTGCCGATAGTCACTAACACCAACGAAATCACGATCACCGAAATAATCCCGATACCTGAAATTGGGCTTGAAGATGATCCCACTAAGCCCGCCATATACCCCGAAGCTGCCGCGACGAAGAAGCCGATGAAGACCGCTAAGAAGGTACAAACTACCACCAATAACACCGCTAATTCTGGCGAAATTGGGGCGGCGGCGATGAAGTGATAAAGTGAAATCACAATCAAAGCAACCGTTGCGATTAAGATATAAATCATCGTTTTTGGAGAAAGGTCGATATCAATGCGTTCCACCGATTCGCCCGCATTGCCTTTTAACATACGGAACGAATGCACCATCCCTTCAATCATCGGTTTCATCAAAATTAACAACGTCCAAATTGCTGCAATCCCAATGGTGCCCACGCCGATAAAACGCACTTTGGTTTTCCAAACCGTCATTGCTACATCCACCATATTCGCATCCGCTGCAATATCTGCGTGTGCGGTAAAATACGGCACGGCAACGCCCCAAGTAAGAACTACACCCAGCAACATCGCCAAACCGCCTACGATACCGATTAAGTAACCCGCACCGACTAACGCCAATGAGAAGCCTATCGGCAGTTGGAACATGGCTTTACCACTGCTTACCCACGCACTTGCACCATCTGCCACTATGCGTAAGCCATTAGTAAAAAAGGCGACAGTTGCTGCAAAAATCCCACCGTAAGCAATATCTTTCACGCCACTATCGCCCTCTCCGTGGTTGCCTGCTTTGAGAATTTCTGCCGCAGCCACGCCTTCAGGATAAGGTAAATCACTATTCACGACCATTGCACGACGAAGCGGAATGGTAAACAACACGCCTAATGTACCACCTGCAGCACAAATCAACATTGTTTGCCAGAATGGAAAATCTTGCCAATAGCCCATCATCAACAAACCTGGTAACACAAAAATCACGGACGACAGCGTTCCCGCAGAAGACGCCTGTGTTTGTACCATATTGTTTTCAAGAATGCTGGAATCTTTAAAGAATTTCAGCACCGCCATGGAAATCACCGCCGCAGGAATGGAAGACGCAAAGGTCATCCCTACTTTCAGCCCTAGATAGACGTTTGATGCAGTAAACAGCACCGTTATTAACGCCCCCAACACCATCCCCCGCAGGGTTAGCTCTTTCAAATTATCATTATGCATAATGCGTTCCTTTATCAAAAATAAACGGAGTTACCTTCGCAGAAAATGCTAGGTTTTTCAAGCCTTGTTTAAAGAAAATATCCCAAATTTTAGTAATGAACAAATTTTTTGTGCGGGAAAATGGAGGAAAAGCAGAGGAAAGTTTTTTCATTTGGAATATAACTATAAGCAATAAGAGTAACGCAAACTTATGCTGAAATTGGTATTGCATTTCGAGCTTTCAGCATTGAGCAGTAGCCTGATTCCACACCTGTAATAAAAGAGTAAAGAGAATAAAAGAAAAACCCCTTTGTGCTCAGTTCAAGATCACATTGGGGCTTTATACTGGAAATTTTATTTTAGAGAAATTAAATTAATTTTTCCAATCTCCACAAGTCTGCAAAATCGGCCCTAGCTTTAATCAAGTGAGCTTTTGTGCCGTCCACCAAAATTTCGACCGCTTGTGGGCGGGAATTATAGGTGGAAGACATAGTTGCCCCATACGCCCCTGCTGAACGCATTGCGATTAAATCGCCTTCGGCAATCGCTAATTCTCTGCCTTTGCCTAAGAAATCAGACGTTTCACAGATAGGCCCTACCACATCATAAACCGCTTTTTCGCGATCAAGCGATTGATTTACTTCGGTAATTTGCATATAGGCTTCGTAAAGGGCTGGGCGGATCATATCATTCATACCCGTATCCACAATCGCAAAATTACGGTCTTCGTTTGATTTCAGATATTCCACTTTGGTCACTAAAATCCCTGCGTTTGCACTGATCGCACGCCCTGGCTCTAAAATAATTTCCAAGTTTGGGTAATTTTTCAATTTTGCAAGCAACGCTTCCGTGTATTCGGTTGGATGTGGTGGCTCTTCACCATTGTAAGGCACGCCCAAGCCACCGCCTAAGTCTAGGTGATGTAGTTCGATGCCATCTTCTTTGAGCTGCTCCATCAACACAATTAAACGATCAGTCGCATCTAAGAACGGTTGTAATTCGGTCAGTTGTGAGCCGATATGACAATCCATTCCGACAATTTTCACGTTCGGCAAGGTTTTTGCTAAGCGGTAAACTTCACGTGCTTGTTGTACGCTCACGCCAAATTTATTCTCTTTCAAGCCTGTGGAAATGTACGGATGAGTTTTGGCATCCACATCTGGATTCACACGCAGAGAAATCGGTGCGATTTTACCCATTTTGCCTGCCACTTCATTAATGCGGTGCAATTCAGGAATCGACTCCACATTGAAGCAACGAATGCCCACGTCCAATGCACGTTCAATTTCACTGTGCGATTTTGCCACCCCCGAAAATACCACTTTTGAGGCTTCGCCGCTCGCAGCCAGCACACGCTCTAATTCACCCTGCGACACGATGTCAAAGCCCGAACCGAGTTTTGCCATCACGTTTAACAAGGCAATGTTAGAATTTGATTTTACGGCAAAGCAGATTAAATGCGGGTGTGAGCCAAAAGCGTTGTCAAAAGCGTGCCAATGGCGTTCAAGCGTTGCACGAGAATAGATATAAGCAGGTGTGCCGTGTTCGCTAATGATGTCAGCAATTGCCACATCTTCGGCAAAAAGTTGTTGGTTTTTATATTCAAAATGGTTCATATAGTTTCCGTTGTGTTTGTAAAAATAAATTGAGAATCGACCGCTTATTATTAGTTTTGGCTTTGTTGAACAGGTGCATTTTCTGGGAAATAAAGTGCACCTTTTACCCCGCAAGCGGTTAAAATGCTAGCTAAAATGGCAATAAGAAGACATTTTTTCATCATAAGTCCTAAGAAGATAATCTAAAAGATAGGGCGATTGTAAAGGAAATTACCCGAACTAAAAAGCCTATTGCTATAAAGAATCGGTTTTTACGCACGCTCCACACTAAAGGCTATCACATCACGGATATGCTCTGCACCCAATGCAATCATCACTAAGCGATCCACGCCCAATGCCACCCCAGAACAGTCAGGCATTCCCGCTTCCAATGAAGCAAGGAAACGAGTATCTAACGCTTGCAGTGGCAACCCCATTTTTTCGCGTTCAACATTATCCGCATTAAAACGCCGAATTTGCTCTTTGGTATCATCTAATTCGTGAAAACCGTTGGCAAGCTCCAAGCCTTTATAATAAAACTCAAAACGTTCAGCTACGCGATGATCTTCACTACTCACTTGGGCGAGTGCAGCTTGGGTCGACGGAAAATGATAAACCGCTGTTGGGCGTTCTTTACCGATATTGGCTTCTACAATTTCGCTAAATAAAAATTGTAATAAAGTATCGCGATTCTCATCGTCATCGCATTGAAAACCATGCTTGCGAGCTTTTTCGACTAATTGGGCTTTGGTCGCAGAAAGTGGATCTAGCCCCACATAAGTTTGGAACACAAATTGATAGCTAAAAGACTCAGCAGGCCCGCAGTCCAAAATTTCTTGCAATAAATCATCCACTTCGTTAATTAAACGGTACATATCGAAATAGGGGCGATACCATTCCAACATCGTAAATTCTGGATTGTGGCGTTTGCCTGCCTCTTCATTACGAAAGACTTTACAAAGCTGATAAATCGCCCCAGAGCCTGCGACAAGCAAGCGTTTCATATGATATTCAGGGCTAGTCATTAAATAAAGAGGCTTTGTTTCTCGCTCAAAGGGCGGAAGAAATTGCGTTTGGAAGGTAGAAAGATGCACATCGGTTACCGAAAATTCACTCAGCACGGGCGTTTCAACTTCTAACACACCGCGATCTGCAAAGAACTGACGGATATTTTTCATTATTTTCGCTCGCTTGAGCAAATTTTCAATTGATGCAGTCGGTTGCCATTTTACTTGACTTAAATCGGTTGGAATCATTGTTTTCTCAGGTTATTTCTAAAATTGGCATTAGGGTAAACTAGCTCTTTTTATATTTCAAGGGTATTTCAAGCAGAAAGACAACCGCTTATAAAAAGAAAACCACCCGAAGGTGGCGTGTCTTATTTTGTATTGTTTTGCTTTAATGCTTGCCAAATATAGTAAATATTCGCACCTGCAACCAACGTATTCAAAAATGCTACAGGATACGTAGGTAACAAGAGCCCATAAATCACAAAACCAATTGCGCCAAAAGTGTTGATAGTGCGAAGTTTTACCACGTCTTTCATAAAAAACGAGCTGGCAACCAGAATGGAAGCTACATAGCCCAAAATTTCAATCATATCCATTTTATGTCCTATTTGATTGAGTAGAAATTCAAAGTGAGCGTATTCTACACGTTCTTTTTCAATTTGTCGGTAAGCATTTGAAAAGCAAAGGTTTGCGTAAGAAAAATTTATAAAAAAACCTCGCAAATGTGTATTTGCAAGGCTCTTCGTATCTTTAACCGCTTGTGCGGTTAGCATTATAGGCTTAATGTTAAGTACGCTACAACGACTGTGTAAACTGCTGATAATCCGTAGAAAATCACACCACCTGCTGGGAGGTGTACTTTTAAATCGTGTAAGCCGTGGTGAACACGATGCATACCTGCCCACATTGGGAAGATGGTTAACACTAAAATCGCTAATTTACCAATCCAAGTGTGTGCGAATGCGATGATGGTTTGTGCATCAACGATACCAAATGGTAACAATAATGCGAAGATTAAGATCACCACAGGAAAGAAGAACGCACTGACTGAGCCACCTGCACTAAAGAGTAACCATACGGGCGGTTCGTTTGATTTTACTGCTTTGTTAATAACGTCTTGTTTGCTCATATTTCACTCCTATAACGCAAGGGCTAATACGATGATGCTAATTACTGCGGTAATACCCCACATAATTTTTGCACCCGTTGCCACAGGTAATTTTTCACCTTTTACCATAATACCCAAGACTTGTGGGGTCATAATGAAGAGCGTTGCTGCGTGTAATAACATTGCGGCTAAGCTCACAAGGTTTAAGATGATCACAATTGGATTTTTTAAGAAGTCCACAAAGTTCGTGTCAAAAGTGCCGTTACCTAATGCGATTACGCCATAAAGTAACACTAAGCAGAACCAAACCGTTGGGATCGCCGTTGCTTCACGCACCATATAGAATTTATAAAAACCGACCTTTGTCCACCAAGTAGGTTTTACTTCACGCACATAGGCTTTGCGTTTTGTTGCTGTTGTCATAATTCCCCCTAGCCTTTTGGTTTTAACATTGAGATCACGTAGTCTTTGGCACTTTCAAGTTTGCCTTGGTTGATTGCTGAAGCAGGACCTACGTGTTTTGGACACACTTCTGAGCAGTAACCAACGAAAGTACAGCTCCACACACCGTTTTGTGAGCTTAAGAGTTTCATACGTTGTTCACGACCGTTATCACGGTTATCTAAGTTATAACGGTGAGCTAAGGTTAAGGCAGCAGGACCGATAAACTCTGGGTTTAAACCAAATTGAGGGCAAGCGGCGTAGCATAAACCACAGTTGATACACATTGAGAATTGACGATATTTCTCAAGCTGTGCAGGAGTTTGTTTGGTACGTTGTCCCTCTGGTGTTTTATTATCAATAATGTAAGGTTGAATTGCTTCAAGGCTATCAATAAAGTGGCTTAAATCAACCACTAAGTCACGTTCAATCGGGAAGTTTTGAAGTGGCTCAATACGCATATAACCGCTGTAGTCGCGTAAGAATGTTTTACACGCTAATTTTGGTTTACCATTTACCATCATACCGCAAGAACCACAGATCGCCATACGGCAAGACCAACGGTAAGAAAGCTCTGGTTGCAACTCATCTTTGATGAAGTTTAACGCATCTAAAAGTGAAGTTTGACCATCATACGGTACTTCATATTTTTCTAAATGTGGTTCGCTATCCACTTCTGGGTTGTAGCGAAGCACTTCAATCGTCATTTTTTCCATAGCTATCCCCTATTTTTGTTGTGCCGCTTTTTTCGCTGCTTCTTGAGCCGCACCTTCTGCACCGTACACACGTTTTGCAGGTTGAGATTTCGTGATTTTCACATCGCTATATTTGATGGTTGGTTTGCCATCTGCATTATAGAATGCTTGGGTGTGTTTTAAGTAGTTCACATCATCACGTTCTGTGTAGTCTAAACGTTGGTGTGCACCACGAGATTCTTTACGTTCAACCGCAGAGCACGCGATAGATTGTGCTACGTCTAAGATAAAGCCAAGTTCAATTTTGTAGAGTAAGTCAGTATTAAATACGCTTGATTTATCTTTCACGCTAATGCGTTTATAACGTTCTTTAAGCTCTTCAATTTTGTTAACTGCACCTTCCATACCTTCTTGTGTACGATAGATACCACAACCTTCTTCCATTGCATCACCCATTTGGTTACGAATGTCTGAGTAAGATTCGTTACCTTCTTGGTTCGCTAATGCGGTTAAGCGTGCTACAACATCTTTCGCTTGGGCATCAATTTGTGCTTGATTCGCAGAACCTGCTTCTAACGCACGGCGTGCCGCATTTTCACCCGCCACTTTACCGAATACCACAAGTTCAGCTAATGAGTTAGAACCTAAGCGGTTTGCACCGTGTAAGCCTGAAGAAGCACATTCACCCACTGCATATAAACCTTTGATTGAGGTTTCAGCATGCATATCCACTTCAATACCACCCATGGTGTAGTGAACTACTGGACGCACTGGGATTGGTTGAGTCACTGGATCCACACCTTCATACGCACGTGCTAATTCGCAGATGAACGGTAAACGTTCAGTTAAGTGTTTTTCACCTAAGTGACGTAAGTCTAAGTGAACTACATCCACGCCTTTTGCAGTTTTTAAAGTGTTGCCTTTTTTCCATTCTTGCCAGAATGCTTGAGAAACTCGGTCACGAGGGCCTAATTCCATATATTTGTTTTCTGGTTTGCCGATTGGGGTTTCTGGTCCTAGACCGTAATCTTGTAAATAACGGTAGCCATCTTTATTGACCAAGATACCACCTTCACCACGACAACCTTCGGTCATTAAAATACCTGTATTCGGTAAGCCTGTTGGGTGATATTGGACGAATTCCATATCACGTAATGCCACACCGTGACGATAAGCCATTGATAAACCATCACCCGTTACGATACCACCGTTAGTATTGAAACGATAAGTACGGCAACCACCACCCGTTGCGATAACTACCGCAGATGCATTGATTTGCACTAATGTACCTTCCATCATATTCATCGCCACACAACCGCGTGCTTCGCCGTTGTCGGTTAAAATATCTAATACAAAGTGCTCATCAAAACGCACGATGTTAGGGTATTTCATTGAGGTTTGGAACAGCGTATGTAAGATGTGGAAACCTGTTTTATCTGCTGCAAACCAAGTACGTTCGATTTTCATCCCACCGAAACGACGCACATTTACTTCACCATCTTCACGACGACTCCAAGGGCAACCCCAACGCTCTAATTGAGTCATCTCAATTGGAGAATGCTCTACAAAATATTCAACAATATCTTGCTCACATAACCAGTCGCCACCGCCTACAGTGTCGTTAAAGTGGTTATCGAATGAATCGTTATCTTTAATTACTGCTGCTGAACCACCTTCTGCTGCCACCGTATGGCTACGCATTGGGTAAACTTTTGAGATTAAAGCGATTTTTAAGTTCGGATTTGCTTCTGCTGCTGCAATTGCGGCACGTAAACCACCGCCTCCTGCACCGACAATTGCGACATCAAAATTAACACTTTGCATATGCACTCCAAAAAATAATCATAGGTAAAAAGCGTGTTCATTCTGACACTTTAGAGGTACAAAAAAAAGGAATTTCACATTTTTTTAACAAAAAAATTTTGCTTTTGTGATCTACTTCAAAAAATAAACAATAGTGAGAATTATTCTTAATACTTAAGAGGTTAAATTTATATTATTTCTTCAATTCAACGCCGAACAAATCCATTTTTAAACCATATATTCTCAAAACCAGATAGAAATACATAAGTACAGAGCCATACTCCTATAAAAAACCGCTTACAGGTTTCTCTGCAAGCGATTCTTCTAGGATAATCTCTCTAAATCAATAACTCTATCTGCACTCATAATCGTAGATTGCCGATGTGCAATAATAATTCTTGTCATATTTAATTTAGAAATTGCCTCATTGATTAGTTTTTCATTATTTTCATCTAAATGACTAGTAGCTTCATCCATAAATAAAACTCGTGGCTTTTTATATAATGCCCGCTGTTTTTGACCTCCAGATAAACTATTCCCAAGTTCACCTAAAAGTGTTTCGTAATTCATTGGCATTGCCATAATTTCATCGTGAATATTAGCAATTTTTGCACATTCAATTGCAAATTCCAGATCATAGTCACTTTCAAAACTCATAATATTTTCTAGAATTGAACCTGAAAAAAATTTATCATCTTGTAAAACGCAAGCAATATATTTTCGATAGCTATTTAATCCAATCTGATTAATATCCATGTGATTAAAATAAATTTTTCCAGAAGTAGGTTTTAAGAAACCAGCCATGAGTTTTAGTAAAGTTGTCTTGCCAAATCCTGAAGGAGCAACAATTGCGACACTTTCTCCTGATTGGATATCTAAATTTAAGGAACTAAAAATTTTCTTAGAAAACTGATCATATTGATATGATAAATCTTCTATTGAAAATTTCCCTCCATTTATATTCTTTAATGTTGAATGGAGAGATTTTTCTTCTTCAACCTCATTTAAGGCAATATCTGCAATACGTTCTCTATGTAATGAAAGAATCTTTAAACTAAAAAAGATATTGATTAAATTACCAACCCTCGAAGAAAATGAACCACGATAAGAGTTAAATGCTACAAACATTCCTAGTGTCATTGTATTATCAATTACTAAACTCGCACCAATCCATAAAATAGAAATTTGCTCTAAAGTAGAAATAAAAGTATGAATACCACCAAATAGCATGTCTAATTTTGTGATTTTAATTCCTGTATTAAAAGAATCTGCATTCAGTGACATCCATTGCTCTTCTCTTTTTTGAGTAATGCCTAAAGATTTTAATGTAGCAATTCCATATAGAGTTTCCATAAAATGAGATTGTGCTTTTGCTCCTTTTATAATTTGTTCTTCGGATATTTGACGGTAGGTCCAATAAGTTACTATTCTTAATAATAAGTACAATATAGAAAAACCTAATACCACCCAGAACAACCAACCACCATAAAGAATCATCATTACAATTAGACAAAAAGTCATTATCGTATCAATGATTGTTGAAACAATACTTGAAGTAAGTGTTTTTTGGATCGTAGAAAGAGAACTAAATCGGGAGGAAATATCACCCACTTGCCTCTTTTTAAAGAACTCAAGAGGAACCCTCAGAAGATGAGAGAAGAAACTGGCTGTCCATTGAAAATTAATGTAGTAACTCATTTTCAGAGAAATCCAAGCTCTGAACATACTAACAGCACTATTAAAAAACGTGAAGAAAAATAGAACAATACAAATTATTAAAAGTAAAGATTGATCTTTAGCTAAGATAACGTGATCCATCACTAATTGTGTACCTATTGGCATCAGTAATCCAATTAATTCAATCAATGCAGATAATGAAAAAATCTTAATTAAGGCACCTTTAATACCTGAAATATGTTTTAAAGTTTCAAAGAGGATAAAAGAAATGATAAGAAATAAGGAAATAGTAAATACTATCCAACCTGGAATAGTTGAAATTAGGATTACAGTGCTTTTCCACTTTTTTGCATTTATGGCTTCTTGTCTAAACATAATATATTATAAAATGAGAGCTTCTAAGCTCTCATTTTTATTTACCTATATTTTATTCTTTAAAATAAATTTCTCTATAAGTTTTGATATTACTATAGACCATGGTATAACTATAACCACAAGAGAAATAAATTCAAGCTCTCCTGTTATATTAAAGAAATACAATTCTCTCAGAATATATCTAGCTATATAAAATAGCATTATAGAGATGAGCAAAGAAATTTGAGTAAGTGTTCTTTTAGACATAAGTCCTTCTAATCAGTAGGGATATTTCCCTTTTGGATTTCTGACATAATATCTCTTTTGTAATTTTCACCTAGAGCATTAAAATCAGTTGAATCAATCAAGTACCCTACAGCTGCCCCAGTCACAAAACCAGGAAACCCCAAACGACTGCCTAGTCCAGATAAAACACCTGTCGCACTAATAGAAGCTGGTTTAAATACTTCTTCATAATCATAAAGATCATCAATTAAACCAGCTTCAACACATATAGAACAGCAATAGGCATCACTATTATTTAAATTGACAGTTTTGCCTTTTGCCCCACCAGCAATATGATGTAAACACTGATTTGTAAGTTCTTTCATAATTCACCTCATTGTGTAATGTTTAGATTATGCTCCTATATGAGCATATTAGTAATAACAATTATCATTTGTGTAAACAATTTAGGGCTATCAAAATTTTTTAGAGGTCAGATCTCTTTATTGGTGATAAGGAATCGAAAGCTTAGCTATAAAAATTGATTTATAAAAAGCGTTATTAACTAGCAATTAATAACGCCTTTATATTATTTACAATGAAGCATCATCGTTGTAGATGAAACGTGAGGTATATTTAAAAGCTGAGGAAGAACATAAGGTTCATACTTACATTCTTTATACGTATCCATACTGTGAGCAATTTCATTGTTGGAATATGCAGTACAAGAAGAAACTAATACTACAATACATGTAGTTAGTAATTTAATACTTAACTGTAACACTAACTCCACCTCCTGTAATTTTAGGAGATTTAAAAGGTTGTTTAGTAATATCAATTGAAGGAACAATATTAATATTCTTACCTACATTTATATTAGCACCAATAGAACCACCACCATATCTTATATTTCCAAAGTTAGGGATATTTAGCTTACCTCCTCCGCCAACTCCGCTTAGATGAGGATTAAATTTATCGAATCTAAAATTTGGTAATCCTAGATTTGGAATCGAAAAGTTATTTACAAATGCTCCACCTTGAACATTGGTTACTTCATCCTGTGATAAAACTTTCATAGTTCACCTCATTGTGTAATATCAAGATTATGCTCTTACTTGAGCCACTTGATAGTATCCATTATCTATTTATAAAACAACTTGGATATATAATAAACTATAAAGGTCGGACTTCTTTGACATAAAATAGCTTCAGAATTTATATTACATATTTTTTTATAATATTTTATTTAAATCTAAATTTCTTCGAAAAAAACCGCTTGCAGATTCACTCTACAAGCGGTTATTTTTTCTTTATTTATCGCAATTATTTTTTCAACAAATCACGAATTTCAGTAAGTAATTTCTCTTCAGCTGTCGGCTCTGGTGTTTTTTCTGGCTCTAATACTGGGGCTTTTTTAAGTGAGTTGATAATTTTCACCATCGCAAATACCGCAATTGCGATAATTAAGAAATCAAACACGTTTTGAATGAACGCACCGTATTTCAACATTACCGCTTCCGTACCTTCTTTTGCAGGTGCAATTTCGATTGCTAAATCTTTGAAATCCACGCCGCCGATGATCCAACCGATAGGTGGCATAATCACATCACTTACTAATGAAGAAACGATTTTACCGAATGCACCACCGATGATCACGCCGACTGCCATATCAACTACATTGCCTTTCACGGCAAATTCACGAAACTCTTTTAAAATGCTCATTTTGTTTTCCTTAAAATAAAAAATCGCCCACGATTGTGAACATGCGGGCGATTATACGCATTATCTCATTTTTAGATAGAAAATTTACATCTCTTTACTTTAGTCCCGAATCTAACAACTTCCCAAACTGTTCCACCTGAGCCCAATCGGTAAATTCATACTCTTTGCTAGCATCGGTTTCACCTTTTGTCAGCTTCATAATGAACTGAATCATCACGCGATCAAAGAATTTATAACGCGGGTAAAGCAACGCACCAGCAATCACTTCCACATGGTTTGGCTGCCACGCAATTTTAGCAAGGAATTTTCGCACGTAAACGTTAGTCTCTGCTGTTTTGCGGTTCGGTTTACGAGCGGTTAAATTTACACTGAAAAATGCAGATTTCTTCTGATTTAGCACCGCTTGATGTTCTGCTACAAAGCGGTACACTAACGGGTTAAAATGCCCATAGCGAATAGAGGCTCCAATTACAATCTGGTCGGCATTTGCTAATTTTTCAGCGAAATTGCCCGCTTGATCTTGTAGGGAAATCACTTCCACTTCGTGGCTGATTTGCTCAGCAAGTTTGTCAGCAATCTTCTTGGTTTGACCATCGGTCGTAAAATATAAAATTAGGGTTTTCATTATTAATCTTTCCAAAAAACAGGGCTTAAAATCACAAGTAAAGTGAATACTTCCAAGCGTCCACACACCATTGCGAACGTCATTACCCATTTTGCACTATCTGGCACTTGAGTGAAGTTGGTACTCACGCTACCCAATGCCGGCCCAAGGTTATTCAGGCTTGCTAATACTGCATTAAAGGCATCAAATGACTGCATTCCGCACAAAATTGCCATCAACCAACAAAGAATAAAGACAAAAATATAAGCAGAGAAAAACGCCCAAATTCCCTCTTCGATACGGTCAGAAAGCACCGATTTGCCAAGCTTAATCGGTTTTACTGCATTAGGGTGCACAAAGCGGTGAATTTCTCGATTCATTTGCAAATAGAGCAATAGCACACGAATGACCTTCAATCCTCCGCCTGTTGAGCCTGCACAACCGCCAACAAAAGAGGCTAAAATAAGCAAGGTCGGTAAAAATGATGGCCATTGGCTGAAATCTGTTATCCCAAAACCTGCAGTGGTGGAAATCGACACCGCTTCAAACAATACTTGGTCAATAGTTGTCCCTGTTGTATTGAAATATTGGTGGAATGCCAGCACTATCACACAAATCAAAAACAGAGCAATTTGGATAAACATAAAGGAGCGAAATTCATAATCTCGCCAATAAAGGCGTTGCAACACTGTACTTTTACGTTTCTCTTTCGGGTCTTTCAACTGGCTAAACAAGGTAAAATGCAAAGCGAAGTTACACGACGAAATCAGTAAGAAAAAGACCGTGATATAGTTAATCGTGGTGCTATTGAAATAACCGATGCTCGCATCATGAGTTGAAAATCCACCAATCGAAATAGTTGCAAAGCTGTGTGAAATCGCATCAAAGGGGGTCATACCCGCCAACCAATACGCCAAACCACATAAAATCGTGAGCGAAAGATAAATTTGCCACAACATTTTGGCTACTTCTGCAATCCTCGGTTGCATTCGCTCATCTTTGAGTGGGCCTGGCATTTCCGCTCGATAAAGCTTACCCAAACCCATCATTGGAATAATCGCAATTGCCAACACGATGATCCCCATTCCGCCTAGCCATTGCAAAAATTGGCGGTAGAATAAAATCGCTTTTGGTAAATCATCTAGCCCAGTGATGACAGTTGCTCCTGTGGTGGTAAGCCCTGAAAAAGATTCAAAAATCGACTCGCTGAAATTCAAATCTGGGTGTTCCAGCAGGATGAACGGCACAGCCCCAAGGCTGCCCAATACGATCCAGAATAGCACTACAATCAGGAACCCCTCGCGGGAGCGTAATTGATCTTTGTAATCTCGACAGAACCACCAAAGAGTTGCCCCTACTGCAAACGTAAGCGCAAAGGATTCTAAGAACTCACGCCCACCGCCATCGCCGTAAATCAAGGCAACCACCGCAGGCAACAGCATCGTGAGCGAAAAGCTCATTACTAACACGCCAACAATGCGAATAATCGTTAAAAACTGCACCTTATTACTCTTCTTTCTCTAACACTAACCGCCCCGCAAAACGTTGCGTAAGCGAGTCTTGAATTTGCTCAACTTGAGCAGGATTTACCGCCCAATGAAGTACGATTTTCTCACTAAATTGCTGTTCGAGTATCTCAATATCCCAATCTTGCAACAAGTGACTGATCGTATTAAATTGCTCATATTCACACTGCAATCGGTAATTTTCTCGCAATACTTTACGAGCTGTTTCAAGCTTCAGCAGTGCCTGTTGCACACCATTACCATAAGCCTTAACTAACCCGCCTGTACCCAGTAAAATGCCTCCATAATAACGCACTACCACAGCAGTAATTTCGCCCAAGCCTGAACCAAGCAAATAACTTAACATCGGCTTTCCTGCTGTGCCAGAAGGCTCGCCATCGTCCGAAAAACCGTATTGTTGCGAGTCTGTAGGCATTCCTGCTACCGTTGCCCAACACCAATGGCGAGCAGACGGATGTAAGGCTTTCATCTCCGCTAAAAATGCCTTGGATTGCTCCATCCCTTCCGTGTGGCGAAGGTAGGTTATAAATCGGCTTTTTTTGATCTCTTCCTCAAAAATCGCCTCCGATTTCGGGATAAAAAATTCCATTCTGTTCTCTTATTGCAACAAATTGGGCGTATTTTAGCAAAAAAATGAGCAATGAGAAAAAACGAGTTTTCTGCTAAAATTCCCGTATCATTCATTAATTTTATTCAATTATGTCAAAACTAAATATTATTTTCGCTGGCACGCCTGATTTTGCTGCCCAACATCTACAAGCGCTTCTTAATTCAGAACACAACGTCATCGCTGTTTACACCCAACCCGACAAACCTGCGGGCCGAGGCAAAAAACTGCAAGCCAGCCCCGTCAAACAGCTTGCCGAAACGTACAATATCCCTATTTATCAGCCGAAATCGTTGCGTAAAGAAGAGGTACAAGCGGAGCTTAAAGCCTTGAATGCAGATGTAATGGTGGTAGTCGCTTATGGTTTGATTCTGCCTGAAGCGGTGTTAAATGCACCTAAATATGGCTGTTTGAACGTGCACGGTTCGATCCTTCCACGTTGGCGAGGTGCAGCCCCTATTCAACGTGCGATTTGGGCAGGTGATAGCCAAACAGGCGTAACCATTATGCAGATGGACATCGGTTTAGACACAGGCGATATGTTGCACAAAGTGTATACCGATATTTTACCGACTGCAACCTCAGCTTCACTTTATCAAAAGCTTGCCGAGCTTGCCCCACCAGCGTTGCTCGAAGTATTAAACGGATTAGAAAGCCAACAATTTAAACCTGAAAAACAAGATGACAATTTGGCAAACTATGCGGAAAAGCTCACTAAAGAAGAAGCAAAATTAGACTGGAATTTGCCTGCTTGTCAGTTGGAACGCAATATTCGAGCCTTCAATCCAGCCCCAATTGCATTTTTAACGGTAAACGTGAATGGTAATGAAGAACGAGTAAAAATCTATCAAGCCAATGTGTTACCACACCAAGAAAAAGCACTCGGCACCGTAATTGCTTTTGATAAAACGGGCTTGCAAATTGCCACTCAAGATGGCGTATTAAACATCACCCAATTTCAACCACAGGGCAAAAAACCGATGTCGGTGCAAGATTTCTTAAACGGACGAGCAGATTGGTTTGTGGTGGGTGAACGGTTGGCTTAAGCTATAAACTCACCTGAGGATAAAACTCCTCGGTCAATCTCACCGCTTGCTCAAGGGAAATAGTTTCCACAGTTACAGTTAGATTTCTGGCTTGCAGATCTTGGGTGAGAGCAAATACGTTCTCGCGATTTGCAAAAAGTTGCGGATTTTTAACCGCTTGCAACACGCCATCTTGCCATAAAAGTAGGGCGTCGGTCGGTTGTAGTTGGGCAAGCAAGGTGGTGAGTTCTTGCTTGTCGTATTGGGCTTTGGATAGTGTATAAAGCATTTATCTCCTCACTGTTAAAACGTCAGCACTTTTTCGGCTTGATGTAACACTTCAAACAGTCTGTTTTTGCTCACTTTTTGAGCTTCTTTAAGCACAAGCTCTGCATTATCTAATCCGCGTTCGACAAGGCTTTCTTTGCAGATAAAACATTCCGTCAAATCGTAAAGCTCAATCAGTTTGAAAGTAGCAATATGATCTTTTTGAAGCAACAATTCAGGCTGTTGGTGGGCAATCAAATTGAATACGCCATCGTTAAGGAAACAGATCGCAAGCTGTTCTTCCTCGCAAAATGCACTGGCGGCAAGCAAGGCATCCAACCCTTCACGGCTAATGCTTGTGCCAAAAGGTGGTTGGGTAAATAAAATCGCTAATTTATATTTCATTTTAAAAGGTCAGTAATCTATCGGCTTTGAGCACGGCTTGGCTAAATTCGCCCAAGCCTGCCAGAATAAAAGGCTCGGCGAGGTTCTCTTCAACAATGCCGCGGCGTTGTGCAGCAGAGATGCAGAGATGCAACGACAAGCGGTGGTTTTCTGCCAATTTTTTCCAATGTTCCACTAAGTTCACTTCATCGCTTGCGGGATTGACCAACATATTCGCATTGCTTACACCGTTTTGGAAAAAGAAAATCTGGCGTATTTCGTGTCCACTAGCTAATAACTGCTCTGCAAATTGATAGGCTAAATACGCCGCTTGTGAGCCATACACTTCGCCTTTAACTGCTAAAACATACTGCATTATTCGCCCCCTTTCTCTTCTGCACCTTGCTTAATTTGGCGGATGTAAAGGTAAACCGTGTGACGGGAAATATCCAACCGCTCTGCGACTTGGTTGATTGCCTCTTTAATATCAAAAATCCCTTTCTCAAACAGCGACACCACGATTTGACGATTTTTATTGTTGTTGGCAACCGTGCGATCGCTCATTACCTCTTCAATAGTACGGTCGATGGTTTGAGCCACCAGATCTTCGACTGAGCTAGCGAAATTAACGGAAGTATCGTTTTCCTCGTGCGGTGGGAAGAAGGCGTTTAAGAATTGCGAGGTCGGCACATCCAAGTTCATATTGATGCAAATAAATCCTATCACGTGCTGTTTACGGTTTCGAATAGCGATAGTGACCGATTTCATCAATACGCCCCCACCTTTACCACGTGTGAAATACGGTTTGGAGACGCTGTCGGTTTGCATATTATGTAACGAGCGTAGAGCTTTGTCGGTTAATGGCGAGCCAATTTTGCGGTCAGTGTTATGTCCGTTTACCACGTAAATAGCGGAATGTTCGAGGAATTCGAGCGAATGCAACACGATTTCGCAATGTCCTCCTAGAAGGGCAGCAATGCCGTCAATCACGGGGAAGTAAGAAGCGAGGATAGCGTGATCTTCATCGGTGTAGGGGGTGAAAGTGCTCATTTGATTGTAGGGCGGGGTATCCCACCGATTAACTGTTGATATGCAAATAAAAATGGTGGGCTAAAGCCCACCCTACACATTACCTAATTATTTAGCTGGTTTAAAATCCAACAATTCAATCTCAAATTTTAAGGTTGAATTCGCTGGGATTTTACCTGCCGAACGATCACCATAACCTAATGCAGGTGGAACGACGATTTCCATTTTGCCACCTTTTTTCAACATTGGGATTGCTTCGATCCAACCTGGAATCAGTTGATTTAATTGGAATTCCACAGGTGCATTACGGTCGTATGAGCTGTCAAATACCGTGCCATCAGGTAATGTGCCTTTATAGTGCACTTTTACCATATCCGTTTTGCTTGGGCTTGCACCTTCGCCTGCTTTTTCAATTTTATATAATAAGCCAGAATCCGTTTTTTTCACGCCAGCTGTTTTTGCATATTCTGCACGGAATTTATCGCCTTCCTCAATCGTTGCTTTTGATTTTTCCGCTTGAATTTTTTGCTCTTGTGAAGAGAGGTAGCTATCTAATGCTTTCAATTGATTTTGTAAATCTTCATCGGTCAATTTACCTGTTTTTTTCAAGGTATCTTGTACACCTGCTAAGATTTTATCTTGGTTATAAGTGAATACCTCTTTTTGAGATTCCACAATCCCTTCGATATTTTTACCCATCAACACACCGACTGCGTATGATGAATCATCCACGAATTTTTTATCCGCTTTTTGCTCTGCCATCACAGAACCTGCAACCAATGTTGCCATTAATGTTGCAACTAAAGTAAATTTTTTGTTTAACATCCTATATTCCTCATAAAAGATTGGTAAGATATAGCCCAATAGGGTAAAGTGTATTTCTTTTTATGACAACCTTTTTTATTAAAAATGCCCTCAAATCTTGAATTATTTAACAGAATTGAAGAACTTGAAACCAAAGTTGCCTTTCAAGAAGTAACGATCGAAGAATTAAATCAATCTTTGATCGATCAACAATTCGCCCTCGATAAACTCCAGACCCAAGTTCGCCACTTGGCGGAAAAATTCAAAGGCATCTCGGCAAGCAACGTAGCCTCGCGTGAAGAAGAAACGCCACCGCCGCACTACTAATCTTAATTTATGCTGTACCTACAAAAACTTCTGCTTATCCGCCGATTTTTCTCCACATTGGCGTTTTTCTCAATGCAAACGGTCTTTTTTATCTACCTTCAGAAAAAGGGACTGAGCAACAGCGAAATCGCTTTTTCGCTCTCACTACTGTTTTTCTGCAATCAAGCACTTGCTATTTTTGCAGGCATCTGGGGAGATCGCTTCGGGCTTGCCAAAATGATGTTGCTTGGCTGCTTTTTAGATGTGCTTGCTTACATCTTTTTCCTCTCGGCAGATCACTACTTTCTCTTGCTACTCGCTACCACCTGTTTTGGTCTAGGGAGTTGCTTGTTCGGTACGAATGCCAAAGCCTGTTTACTCGCGATTGCTGGCAATGAATATGCTGAGAAAACACGTCTACAAGGCAAATATCTCAAAGCCACATCAATGTCCTCAATGGGTGCCCCGCTTTTGGTGATTCCTTTTATTAAGTACGATCACATCAATGCTCTCATTTGGGCGTGCTTTGCAATTGAAGCGATTTTGTTTGTGATGATGATTAAGCCGTTTTCACAAATACAAGCGGTACAAAAATTGGTGAAATTTCGCTTTTCGCAAATCCGTGACATTATGACTAAAGATTTTCTCTTTGTGCATTTGATGCTTTTTATCCCGCTTTCGATAGCAACCTCGTTTTTCGTGATTTTCCCGTTTCTGTTCGATAACAAACTCGGTTTGCCAGAACATTCGCCCATTGCACTATTTGTGAATGGTTTATTAACTGTGCTTTTGCAAAGCACTTTTTCACGCAAAATTAACCTCACTCCAAAACAAACTGCTTGGGTTGCACCAATTTTGGCGGTCGGCATCATCGTACCATGGTTTATCACCTTGCATTATTTGTCAGTTTACACCGCCTATCTCTATTTGGTTATTTTCACTCTGATTGAAGTTTATGCCTTGACGGCAATGGCAAATTTGCTGGTAAAATTCGACAACGGCACACACCGTGGTTTTATCTTTGGGGCTTCTCGCTTGCTACTTTCAATTGCAACGGTGGGCGTGATGAACCTCGTTCCTCATCTGTTTTTGGTGTAATAATGATAAACCTATTACTCATTTCTCTTGGTGCAGTTGCAGGGGCAATTGCCCGTTGGCTGCTCAGTTTATGGCTTAACCCAATTTTCACCACTTTTACTTTTGGTACACTAATTGCGAATTGGGTAGGCTGTTTGTTGATTGGGATTGCAATAGGATTATCGCTGCACGATCAGCAGAAATTACTGATTATCACGGGATTCCTTGGTAGTTTCACCACTTTTTCCAGCTTTTCTGCCGAATTAAGCGAGAAAGTCTTAACAGGAAAATGGTTGGAATTTAGTTTAACGTTAGGATTGCATTTGGTCGGTGGAATTTTATTGACTGTGATGGGAATTATTCTTACTAGAACGGCGGTAAGCGGTTGATTTTATAGAGTAATTTGCAAATCTGAGATAAAACAAAACCGCTTGAAAGCGGTTTTATTGGCATAGTAGACAAAATTGTTGCAAAAGCTCTTAAATCGCTTTTGCAACCACCTAAAAATCGATACCTGAACATCATTATGGATACGATCTTCTTTCATCGCTTTACGCATTTAATGCCGCATCAATCATCACATACACATCTTCTGCGGTTTTGCAGGCGAGGACTTTGTCGAGGTTCACACCAGTTTCACTCTCTTCGTCGTCTAGCACTTGGGTAATTTCCATTAAGCCTTCCATGTGACGGTCAGAATCGCTGCCTGCGAGGATAATGAATACACTCACAGGTTCGTCTTCGCCTTCAAAAGTCACTGGCTCTTTTAATGTGACCAATGCAAAAGAGGCTTTGATCACACCCTCTTCTGGGCGAGCATGTGGCATAGCTAAGCCTGGGGCTAGAATAATGTAAGGTCCCATTTTTTCGATGTTGCTGATGATGTGGTCGTAGTAGCAAGGTTCGATAGTGCCCGCTTTAACGAGTAAGTCTGTGCCGATTTTGATGGCTTCTTGCCAAGAAACAGCGGTTTGGTTGAGGGCGATGGAGTGATTTTCAATGAGGGATTCTTTTAACATAGAGTGTCCTTTTCTTTTTTGAGCCTAGGGCAACCGCTTCTTCCGTTCACGGATGGAGCGAAGAGATAGAGTTAAAATTTATTGATATTTTTTAATCAACGTCAAGAGTTCTTCACCGAAGGTGTTAGGGTTCAGCATATTTTGTACACCTAGCACAGAGACGCGACCTTCTTGGACGATTTCATCTTGTAAGTGTTTTGAGCAAACGATGATGTCCACACCTGAAACTTTACCTTTGTGGTCGGTAACTGCGCAAGAGTCCATTACGTTTGGAATGCCTCGTTTATCAAGGTATTGTTTAATTTTCATTTTCATCATCATTGATGAGCCTTGACCTGAACCGCACACTGCAAGAATACGCACAGGTTTTGCATCAATATTTGCAGAAGTTTCCGCTTTTTCGACCGCTTGTTCTGTTTTTGCTTGTGCTTGGTCTAAGCCGTAGCCATCTAATTGATCAAGGGTTAAGCCTTTGGCTTTCGCTTCTGCTTCTTCTGCACGTAATTTACGTGAGGCGAAGAACATATAAACTAATGCAAGGGCAACAATCACGAAGAAGAAGCCTGGTACGCTGATGATACCTTGTAGGATTGGTGGAAAGAATAACGCCCAGTCAGCCATACCCATCCAGCCGTTGAAAGTGGTGCCTTGGCTGGCAAGCATTTGGATTACCCACGCAGAGCCGAACACTTCAATCATACCCATCACGAAACAGATTTTCATTACCGCTTTCCAGCCACCGAATTGGTTTGCGAACACGCCAATGGTAGCGTTTGAGAAGAACATTGGAATAAAGCCAGGAATGATGAGGATTGGTGAGCTAAAACCAAGTAATACGCCAACGGCAACGAATTGACCAATTACACCCCACATAAAGCCGAATACCATCGCATTTGGTGAGAAGGCGTAAATTGCCGCACAGTCAATCGCAAGGACTGAGTTTGGAATTAAGCGTTCAGAGATACCTTTGAAAGCTTCAGACAATTCCGCTACGAACATACGCACACCCGTTACAATGATTTGAATTGCTACGGCGAATTTCAAGCCCATTTCAAGAATGTACATAGACCAGTGGTTTTTTCCCGCCATTTGTTGCAGGTTATCTAAACCGAATGAGAGAAGAATGATACCGAAGAAGATGGTCATTACCAATGCGGTTGCAGAGATACTGTCGTGGAAGACGTGTAACCATTTCGGTAATTTCATATGGTCCACAGAGTCGTTTTTGTCGCCGAGTTTTGGTGCAAGTTTAGTTGCAATCCAAGAGGCAATTTGTTGTTGGTGACCGATAGAGAAACCTGCTCCGTCAGTAACAGCTTGGGTAGCTTTATACATAATGTTAGAAGAGATACCCCAATAGAGAGCCATTAACACCGAGGTATAAATCACCGTTTCCCACATTGATGCACCGATGATCATATAGAACACCGCCACCAAACCTGTTTGTTGGAACATAATGTGACCTGTCAGCATAATAGTACGAATACCAGTGAATTTTCTGAACACCACTAATAAGATGTTAAGCAACAATGCACCGATTACTGCATACCCCACCCAAGCGTAGTTATCTGCCATGGTTTGAATGGTTGCTTGCATACTGGTGTATGGGTCAATCACCGCACCAGTTAAGTGGTGGAATTTCGATAAACCTTCAATCACCGGTTTGAAGTTGGTGACCAAGAAGCCTGAACCTGCTTGCACAAGCATAAAACCTACAATGGTTTTGATGGTACCTTTAATAATAGTGGTGGCATCTTTTTTAAGTAGAATGTAGCCCAAGCAGGCAACAATACCAAGTAAGAAAGGTGCTTTATTTAACACCTGATCTTTTAAAAAAACCAGAATATCACTGAACATTTCCATAAGAGAACCTTTTATTTTAAAATCAAATTACGTCAAAAAGACGCTGTTGAGTGAGAGTATCATTCAGCAAAATAGATGTAATGGCTGCACAACAACCACCTTGTTTTGATAAATAAAGATTATTTTTGATTACTTTTAGGGTTGGACACATTTTATTTTTCAAGCGGTAGGATATAAGCGATTTTTTGCAAATGAAGAAAATAAAAAGTCACAATGTTCAATAAACTATGACGTTTATAATAAGATAATTATTAAGCCAATCTGAGGCACGAGCCTGATAAACTTATCTAAAAAAATTAAAGGTAGTGGGGCAAGCTCTACCACCTTTTCATTTCTCAATATATAACGAACCCTCCTTTTTTTCAAGTCCAAGCAGATAGAATCTCGTTTCGTCTGAATACATTAAAAATGAGAATTAGATCACAAAATCAATAAAAAGCATTTTACAAAATTTTTTGACTATTTATGATTCAAAATGATTGGATTTTCCGTAACTGAATACAAAGATGAGCACACTATGACTAACGTTAATGAAATCACTTACGAAAGTTAGATTCTTTCAACCCTATTTGCTAAACACGGTAAAATCACCACCCACACGGTTTCAATGATAGCTTCTAACAAGCACTAAATATTCAATTTAAATCAATATTGTAAAAACATTCCTTACCTCAATTCATTCTTTCCGTAAACGGAGAGAGGAAAGTATAAGTAAAAATAAAGTTACAGTTCATTGATTAAACACCAAAACAAAAGGATTGCAAATGAATGAAACATATAGACATAAACAATTACTTTCGTTACTGGAAGAAAAAAAGATGCTATCTACTAACGAGATTATTGATTTACTTGAAATTTCCCCCGCTACAGCACGTCGTGACATAAACAAACTGCATGAACAAGGCAAATTGCATAAAGTTCGTAACGGAGCGGAAGCGATTGAAACAAGCCCAGGGCAGTATTTTTCTAACCAAATCAATAATGTCAGCGAAAAACAGCGTATTGCCGAAGCAGCAAGTAAATACTGTTTTGATGGTGCAAGCGTAATTTTAACCGCAGGTTCAACAATACAACTACTGGGCAACCAACTCTGCGCTAAACATGTGCAAATCATCACTAATTTTCTACCACTTGCAAACTACTTAATTGAGCACAATCACGAGAATTTAGTGATTATGGGCGGGCAATATAACCGCAATGAACGAATCACATTATCCTTAAACAATCAGCACGAAAATAACTATTTTGCGGATGTGATGTTCATTAGCGGAAAAGGTTTTACCCCAGAAGGCTTATATAAAACCGATATGATTTTAGCCAACTCCGAACAAGCTCTTGCTCGCAAGGCTCACAAGTTTATTGCGTTAGTTGATAGCACCAAACTAGGAAAACAAGTTGGAATGCTGTTTAGCGATCTGAATGAGATTGACTTGTTGATTACGGGCAGAGAGGCTGCTCCAACGCTTATTCAAGCCTTGAGAGCGAAAGGGCTAGAAGTGGTGTTAGTCTAAAAATAGACTTTTTCTATTATAAATTATACTGATCTGATTTGTTTAAAGTATTAGTGTTGATATAGTTAAAAATAAGTTAAATTTTTGTTTAACCTGTGATTAGAGGAATATACGATTGCAGATTTTAAATTCACAAAGAGATGGGAATTTGAGCAATACTTGCAGTCGGTTGTTTCTCATCTTGATAATGAAGGAACTTCAAAAAAGTTTTATGCTAGAAATGTTGTTTTAAGTACTGGAACTTCTCCAATCATTCCTATTTTACAAGTCACTTTTCACCAGTGATGTAGCATCTTTAGATACCATTAAAGAATTTATCAGAACAAATTTTTGACTAATAGAGTAGAATTTAAAATGTATAATCATTCAAAAGTTATTCATTTTAACCATAAAGAAAATTACTCATTTTAAAAAAATAAAGAGGGCAAATAATATGATTTATCTCCTACTTGCTTCATTCTTATGGGGAACATCTTTTATTGCAGGCAAATTTGCCTATGAAACATTAGATCCTGCATTAGTTGTTTTATTTAGATTGATTATTGCGGGGGTTATTTTATTCCCTATTACATTGAGATTTATAAAAGAGAATAATAAATCAGATGTAGATTGGAAAAAAATTGCTTTATTAGGATTTTTAACTTACCCAGCCACATTCTTATTGCAATTTATTGGTTTGCAATATACGTCAGCTTCAAGTGCAGCTACCATGATCGGTATAGAACCCTTGATGGTTATTTTAATTGGTCAGCTCTTTTTTAAAGAGAAAGCTTCTTTAGCTATTTGGCTATTAGGAATAATTGCATTTATTGGCGTATTTTTATTAGTTGGATTATCTGATAGCGAAGAAATTTCATTAATTGGTTGCTTATTAGTCCTTGCTTCAACAATTGTTGTGGCATTATGGCTAAGATTATCAAAATCTGTATTAGGTAATTTAAATCCTAAAGTTTATACTGCATTATCGTTGCAATTAGGAATATTAATCGGTTTACCTTTTATGTTGTTATTAGTAAAAGACTGGAATATCAATTTCTCATACTCTTCAATAATAGCATTACTTTATTTAGGTATAGGCTGTAGTTTATTTGCAAACTGGGCTTGGAATAAAGGATTATCGGAAACAGAAACAAATAAAAGCGGAATATTTCTCGCATTAGAGCCTGTTTTTGGTGTTTTGTTTTCGATTATTTTACTAAATGATAGCTTATCTATCACATCTTGGGTTGGCGTTGCATTAGTGATTTTATCTGCTGCTGTATGTTTAGTTCTACCTAAGAAAAATTAATGGAAACAGTGGTGGAAACCTTCCGCAAATCAACTTAATGCAACCTGGATTGCTCATACGGTGCGAATGCGTATTACGGGCAATCATTCAATCATCACAAGCGGTCGATTTTGCAAAAGTTTTTGCATATCAGACCGCTTTTTCTTTTAATCCTTTTGAACCCCTCTCTGTTTTGGATTATTATCTCTCATATTCCAACCAATCAAAGAGATTCACAATGAACAGATCCCGCTACCTAATCCCAGCCTTTATTGCAGCTATAAGCCTTTCCGCCTATGCCGAACAAAGTAATGCAGAAGAAACCGAAAACACTTGGGCAGATCAACAACATAAAACAGTTAAACAATCGCTTCACAGTTGGTCCAATAATATTAACGATTGGTTAGGCGAAACTGACCAGAGCAAACCCGCCTCAGCAAGCTTACGCGTAATGATGGATATGGAATGGAATCGCTACAGCCACTTTACTTACAAACCTCGTGTGCGAGGTAAAATTAAATTACCTGTATTGAAAAAACATTTGAGCGTCGTCTTTGGGGACGAGGATATCGAAAACCAATCCCGCGATAAAAACCGTGTTGGGAAAAACTATGAAAATTTAGAACGGAATCGCAACTATGATGCTCGCCAAACCAGAAATGATAACGCATCAATGGCTTTGCGTTGGTCAAATGCCGCAAAAGAATTTGGTGTGAAAACAGATTTTGATGTGGGTTTACGCTCAATGGGAGATATATTTGGACGTTTGCGAATCAGCAAAAAACAGGAATGGACAGAAAATTTCAGCACGCGTCTCGAACAAATTTACCGTTATGGCTCACGTAGTCGCCACTATTTACGAACTAACTTAGAAAACCGCTATATTGATAGCGACAGCACTTTTATTATGAACCATACTTTCTTGCAATATACACATAATAAGGAAGAAGAAACGGGCTGGGGCAATAGCCTTTACCGTCAACATACTTTTTCCGGTTTTAAAACCCTAAGTTATGGCATATTTACTGGGGGGCGATTCGATAAAGACCGCTCAAAATTTAATACTTGGGGACCTTTTGTTACCTATCGTCAACCAATTTTAAGAAAATGGCTCTTTATTCAGCCTGAAATTAGTCTTTATAACGATAAGGATAATAATCGAGGGCACTATTTCAACGGGTTTATGCGTTTAGAAGCAGTGTTTTAAAACAGCAAGCGGTGAAATTAGCAAAATAAAATGCAAATTTCACCGCTAATTTTATTATTTCTTCACACCCGTAATGCGGCACCACTCTTCTTTTTCCACCACAGGCTCGAGGTTAAAATCATGAGCATACGCTTCGCAGACCGATTCCGCTTGCGTGGCTAGAATACCCGATAAACCTAAATCTCCTTGCGGTTTCACCAATGTGATGATATTCGGTGCTAACTCCTTCAGTGGCCCCGCTAAAATGTTCGCTACCACCACATCGGCTTGTAAATCTGCTGGCTGATCTTTGGCTAAGAACAACTCTAGGCGATCCGCCACGCCGTTCGCTTCGGCATTGTTGGTCGAAGCCAGAATCGCTTGCGGATCGATGTCGATACCAATCGCACGTTTCGCCCCCAGTTTCAGTGCAGCAATGGCGAGAATACCCGAACCGCAGCCGAAATCAATCACCGTTTTACCCGTTAAATCTAAGCCATCTAGCCATTGCAAGCAGAGTGCTGTGGTTGGGTGCGTACCTGTGCCGAACGCCAAGCCTGGGTCTAACATCACGTTCACCGCATTCGGGTCTGGCACTTCACGCCAGCTTGGGCAGATCCACAAACGTTTGCCGAACTGCATTGGGTGGAAGTTATCCATCCATTCACGCTCCCAATCTTTATCTTCAATTTGCTCGATCTTGTGTGCGAAATCTGGTGCGACCAAACGGCTGATAATCAACGCCTCGACAATCACGCTCATATCGGTTTCCGCATCGAATAAACCGACCACATCAGTATTCCCCCACAAGCGTGTTTCGCCTGGAAGCGGTTCAAAAATTGGAGTGTCTTGGCTATCCATAAAGGTGACCGACACCGCTCCAATTTCCGTTAAAAAATCGCTGATTTGCTCAGCCTGTTTATCTGTACTATTTAAACGAATTTGTACCCACGCCATTTTGTGTTCCTTTGTTAAGAATTTCGGATAATTTTGCAATATTATAATGGACTTTCTGCCTAAACGATACGAACACATTACACCCAAAACCATTTTCGTGTATCATATTTCACTTCATTTTCACTCCAAAAGATCTTATGCAATCTACAACTCTTGAACTTTCTCGTGGCGAACGCATCAAAACTGCCGCGAAAGCAGCATTGCCTTATAGTGCACCGATGATCGCAGGTTTTCTCTTTTTAGGTATCGCCTACGGGGTTTATATGAAAGCAATCGGCTTTGGTGTGTTATATCCTATGCTGATGGCATTACTTATTTACGCAGGCTCGGTCGAATTTATCGCCGCAGGTGCGTTAGTCGCCCCTTTTTCACCGTTAAGTGTATTTCTAATTGCTTTGATGGTGAGCGGTCGCCAAATTTTTTACGCCATTTCAATGCTGGAAAAATACGGTGCACATCTTGGCAAAAAACGGTGGTATTTGATTAGCGGGCTGGTCGATGAATCCTTCTCACTCAACTATATGGCACAAATCCCCGCAGGCATCGACAAAGGCTGGTATATGTTCTTCGTAACCTTCTATTTGCATTTATATTGGGTTATTGGTGCAACACTGGGCAACCTCTTCGGAGGTATGTTGCCTGTGAATTTAGCAGGCGTAGAATTTGCGATGACAGCCCTTTTCTTGGTCATTTTTGCGGAAAATTGGCTGAAAGAAAAATCACACGAAAGCTCGTTGCTCGGCTTAGGCATTGCGTTTATATCGCTGATTGTGGTCGGGAAAGAGCATTTCTTAATTCCAACATTGATTGGTATTTGGGGAATTTTAACCCTACGCCGCCCACAGTTGGCAAGAAAACTTGAGACCGTTAAATTGGAGGAGAGCAAATGACCGTTACCGAACACATCATTACCATCGGGCTTTGCGTTTTAGCGGTACAAATCACCCGCTTGGTGCCGTTTTGGCTCTTCCCCGCCAACCGCCAGATTCCCAAATATATCCGCTACCTCGGCAAAGTGCTACCTGCCGCAATGTTTGGAATGTTGGTGATCTACTGCTACAAAAATATCGATATTTTCGCAGGACACCGTGGCTTGCCCGACTTTATCGCAGGAGCATTAGTGTTGGTATTGCATTTTTGGAAAAAGAATATGTTTCTCTCCATTTCAGTCGGCACGCTGTTTTATATGGTGTTAGTGCAGCAGGTATTTGTTGCATAACCTAGGGCGAAAGCCCTAGGCATACAAACATTCTACCCCCTTCCCCCCACGGTAATTTTATCCAATTTCACCGTTGGTTGTCCGACACCCACTGGCACGCTTTGCCCTTCTTTGCCGCAAGTACCGATGCCTGGGTCGATTTCCATTTTTTTGCCGACCATTGAAACTTGTTGCATCGCATCAATCCCGCTACCAATTAAAGTTGCACCCGTTACAGGTTTAGTGATTTTACCTTTCTCAATTAAGTAGGCTTCTGCGGTGGAAAACACAAATTTGCCCGAGGTAATGTCCACTTGTCCGCCGCTGAAATGCGGGGCGTAGATACCGTATTCGACCGATTCGATTATCTCGTCAAATTCATGGTTGCCTTCGGTCAGGTAAGTATTCGTCATTCGTGGCATTGGCAAGTGGGCATAAGATTCACGTCTGCCATTGCCTGTTGGGGCGACGCCCATTAAACGGGCATTGAGCTTGTCTTGCAAATAGCCTTTTAAGATGCCGTTTTCGATCAACACATTACGTTGAGAAGGCACGCCTTCATCATCAACCGTCATTGAACCGCGAGCATTCTGGATTGTACCATCATCGACAATAGTACAAAGTGGTGAAGTTACTAACTCACCCATTTTGCCTGTAAACAATGAGGATTCTTTACGGTTGAAATCGCCTTCCAGTCCGTGTCCAACCGCTTCGTGGAGTAAAATGCCTGGCCAACCCGCACCAAGTACAATTGGCATTGTTCCCGCAGGAGCAGGCATTGCCCCCAAGTTCACTAACGCCATTCGCACAGCTTCTTTCGCTAAATATTCCGCACGGTTGTAGCCAACCATTTCGCCGTTGACGATGTGCGGTTCTAAGAAGAAATTTAAACCGTAGCGACCACCCATACCTGATGAACCGCGTTCACGCTTGCCATTTTCTTCTACCAATACCGACACCGACAAACGCACCAGCGGGCGAATATCTGCCGCTAACGTGCCATCGGTTGCAGCGACTAACATCTCTTCATAAATCGCCGATACATTCGCATTCACTTGCATCACTCGAGGATCTTCGGCTCGAGCCACTTTATCAACCAAGTGCAGTAAGTCCACTTTCTGCTCACGGCTTAAAGTTTCAAGCGGATTGATCGCTGCATAACGCTGACAAGCGGTCGTTTCTTTGAAATTTTTTACCAATAATTGACCGCTTTCACTGCTGATAGAACGTGCCGCTTCAGCACATTGATTGAGCTGACTTAAACCGATTTGGTCAGCATAGGCAAAGCCCGTTTTCTCGCCTGAAACAGCACGCACGCCAAAGCCGCGGTCGATATAAAAGCCACCTTCTTTGATGATGGAATCTTCCAACGCCCAACTTTCATCTTGACTGAGTTGGAAATAGAGATCCGCATAGTCAATTTGACGGCTAGAGAAGTGATCTAATACTTGAGAAAGGTGTGAAAGCTCCACGCCACTTGGGGCAAGTAGACTTTCTGAGACTTGTTTTAACATAGGGGTTCCTGATTATTTTTCCTCGCCTCTTGTGGGAGAGGGTAAATCTTAGTAAATAAAATTTTGCGAATTTTAGCATAAATTCGACCGCTTGATGGGGTGATTTCCGCTGCTCATATCCAAAAACAAAGCGGTCGAAATCTGCAAAACTTTTGCAAATCTCGACCGCTTGTGAAAGGTTTACACACCTATCTATTTAACAATCTCACCTTTTGCTTGCAGATCGGCGTGATAAGATGAACGCACAAATGGTCCACAGGCTGCGTGTTCGAAGCCCATTTTTTCGGCTTCAGCACGGAACATATCGAACTCTTCAGGTGGCACGTAGCGTTCAACTTTTAAATGGTGGCGGCTTGGTTGGAGATACTGCCCTACAGTGAGCATTGTTACGCCTTGAGCACGTAAGTCACGCATCACTTCCAAAATCTCTTCGTTAGTTTCGCCTAAACCGACCATTAAGCCCGATTTAGTTGGAATATCTGGGAACTCTTCTTTAAAGATTTTAAGCAATTCGAGCGACCAGTGATAATCCGCCCCAGGACGAACCTCGCGGTATAAGCGTGGCACATTTTCCAAATTGTGGTTAAACACATCAGGGGGATTTTGTTTCAAAATTGCGACCGCTTGTTCAACACGTCCACGGAAGTCTGGCACGAGAATTTCCACTTTACACTCTGGATTTAACGCCTTGATTTCACGCACGGTTGCCGCAAAGTGGGCTGCACCGCGGTCTGGCAAGTCATCTCGGTCTACCGAAGTAATTACCACATATTTGAGTCTCATATCTTGCACCGTTTCAGCCACTTTACGCGGCTCTTCTGGGTCAAGCGGAAGCGGTTTGCCGTGTGCTACATCACAGAATGGGCAACGGCGGGTACAAATTGCCCCCATAATCATAAAGGTTGCTGTACCGTGGTTGAAGCATTCGTGTAAGTTCGGGCAAGAGGCTTCTTCACACACTGAGTGTAAGCCATGGCGACGCATCCCGTTTTTAATACTGTCGATTTTTGCCGAACTTGCTGGCAGTTTAATTTTCATCCAGCTCGGTTTTTTGAGTAACTCTTGATCTGGGTCGATATTGCGGACTTGGATAACAGAGGTTTTCGCTGCATCACGATATTTCACACCTCGTTCCATTTTGAACGGTGCGAGTTTCGCTGGCGTATTCGTTGCCGTTGTCATTAGAATTCGTTTTCCTCGTTGTTAATAAATTGTTGCACATTATAGCCTAAAATCGCGGCAAAGTGGGCGACCAATTTTTGGGAGACATCCTCACAGGTTAAATCGTTCTGATTATTCAATTCGCTTAATTGGCACATTTCAAGCCCCGCATAACCGCACGGGTTGATATTGCGAAACGGTGATAAATCCATATTGATATTAAGTGCTAGCCCATGGAACGAACAACCTTTACGAATACGAAGTCCTAATGAGCAAATTTTTCGCCCTTCCACATAAACCCCTGGTGCATCTGGTTTTGGGTAGCTTTCCACGCCATAATCCGCCAAGGTTTTCACCACACATTGTTCAAGTGCAGTAACTAAATCACGTACAGAAACGTCATGCCCCTGAGCTTTTAGGCGTTTGATATCGATCAGTACATACATCACTTGCTGCCCAATTCCGTGATAGGTAATCTGCCCGCCTCTATCCGATTGCACAACAGGAATATTAGTTTGATGAATGAGGTGTTCAGGCTTGCCCGCTGAGCCTTGTGTAAAAACGCTAGGGTGTTGCACCAGCCAGATTTCATCTTCAGTTTCTTCGGTGCGGTTGTCAGTAAAATCCTGCATTCTATGCCAGATTTTTTCATAAGGTTGCACGCCCAATTGGCGAATAATCAGTTTTGTGTTCATAGTGGGGATTTTGAGATGAAAATATTAATTTCCCTCCCCTTATGGGAGAGGGAAATCTCACGAGATTTATTCTCCGCAATAAAAGAAATTTATTAAAGCACCATTTTTACGCCTTCAATTTTCGCAAGTTCTTCATAAAGGGTTTCCACTTGACCGATGTGTTCAGCCACAATATCAATCGAAACCGAATTATAAGTACCTTTGCTGCTACGTTGTTCGCGAGGTGTATAATCACCTTTTACGTGAGTTTGAGTCACAGCGACTACATCATCCACTAAACCATCGCGATGTGTGCCTACCACTTTGAAGGTAAAATCACATGGGAATTCAAGTAAATCTTTTAATTTTGCTTGAGGTAAATCTTGTAAGTTTACAGTTTTATTTGTCATATTCTTTCCTCTCTTTAATATATGAAGCGGTAAGATTTTGGCAAACTTTTGCAAAAATCCTACCGCTTGTTGCGTGCCTATATAAGGGCTAAATTTTCAGTTGCAAGAGCCGATTAGTTAAACAAGCTTTTCACAGTGAGTACAACCCAGTCCCACGCACGACCAAAAATACCCGCTTCGCCTACGGCTTGTAAGGTTTGAAGCGGTGTTGAAGCAATATCTTTGCCATCTAATTGGTAAATCACTTTGCCAACGACTTGACCTTGCGTGAGTGGGGCTTCTAAGCCTTTATTGTCTAATTCATAACGTGCTTTAAGCTCGCCCGCTTTACCTTTCGGAATCGTGATAAAACTATCTTGCACAGAACCTAATTGTACCTTGTTTACGTCACCGTAGTACACGCTCTCTTCTTTTACCGCCTTACCTGCTGGTAGAGATTTCACCGTTTCAAAGTTCGCAAAACCCCATTGAAGTAATTTTTTGCTTTCCACTTCACGACCTTTATAAGTCGGCACGCCCATTACCACAGAAATCAAACGCATATTTGAATTGGTCGCTGACGCCACCAAGTTATAGCCTGCTTTATCGGTATGCCCTGTTTTCATTCCATCCACGTTCATGGTTTTATCCCATAATAAACCGTTACGGTTTGGCTGTGGTTTTTTCACGTTATATTGGAACTCTTTTTCTGCATAAATTTTGTACTCTTCTGGCTGATCACGGATCACGTGAGTGCCGATAATCGCCATATCGCGTGCTGAAGAGTATTGGTTTGGGTCATCTAAACCATGCACAGTGGTAAAGTGCGTATTTTGCAAGCCGAAACGTTGAGCATGCTTATTCATTTCATCAATGAAAGAAGCTTGCGATCCTGAAGTATGCTCTGCTAAAGCCACTGCTGCATCGTTACCTGAAACGATGATTAAGCCTTTCATTAACTCGCCTACGGTCACTTGTTTATTCAAGTCTAAGAACATCAATGATGAACCTGGGAATTTTTGTGCCCATGAATTTTCATTCACGGTGTAAACATCACTCTTGTGTACTTTACCTTGTTTGATCGCTTCGCCCACAACATAAGCGGTCATCATTTTAGTTAGCGAGGCAGGATATTGACGTTGATCGGGATTAAGACTCGCTAATACCGCACCAGAGTTGTAATCCATTAAAATATAAGTTTGTGCATTCAATTGCGGTGCGGCAATACCAAAATCCGTAGTGGCATCTGCCAAAGCGGTTGAAGAAAGGATTAAGGCAGAAAGGCCGGCAAGTTTTAATAATCTTTTTTTCATATAAAGTGTCCGATAACGTTGGGTTGAGAATCTCTATAAACTAATCAAGGGCTTGTTGAATTCTCAACAACCCCTTTTTATAATGGATTGAAACAAACTGAGTAAAATTAACTCTTTTCTGCTAATTCTAATCGTTTGTTTTTGTCTAACACCGCAACTTTTACTTTGGCTGTGCCGGTGTTATACATACCTAATTGGCGTGCTGCATTTCTCGATAAATCTAACACCCGAGCGTGAGTATAAGGACCACGATCATTCACACGAACAACCACTTTCTTGCCGTTACGCATATTGGTCACTTCAATCAATGTGCCAAAAGGCAAAGACGGATGAGCAGCTGTCATCGCTGTGTTATCAAAACGTTCACCATTTGCTGTACGGCGACCGTTAAATTTATCAGCATAGTAGCTTGCCACACCAGATTGTAAATGCTTACGTGGTGTATTCTTATATTTTTCTGTCAAAGAAAGGGGCTTCTTTGCATTTTTCTTAGCGGATTTCACCGCTTGTCTTGCCGCTTTAGATTGTTTTTTCGCTTCAGCTTTTATAAATTTCGCTTTTGGAGCGTCTTTTAGCGTTTTCTTTGGAGTTTGTGCCTTTGTCTGTTTTGACACAATCGCCGTTTTTGCGTGTTTAGTTGCTGCAACAGAATTCAATGTTCCGAATGTGAAGAATCCAGCTAACAACAGGGTTACAATTTTACTTAATCGCATAAGTATGTATTCCTCATTTTGATATCGTTTCGTTTGTAACGATGTTTGTATTGCCCATTTTCTCAATAAGTCATCTTTTATTGAAAAAATAGTGACTGTTAATCTAATCGATAACTGACCTTGTCTATGCTTTTTGATACCGCAAAAAAGCAAAAGTTTAATTTTTGATTAAATTTATTTAACAACAAAAGCTTAAGCTTTAAGATAATGTAAGCCAAGCCTTTGTTTTTCTTACTATTTTAGCTTGTTATAGGGGTTGTCGCTATGTGGTTTTTTACGATGTACATAGCTTGACATCATCAATCCAAACGCCGCCATTAACGTCACATAAGACGTTCCACCATAGCTAAACAGCGGTAAGGGTACACCAACTACGGGCAAAATACCACTCACCATACCAATATTTACAAAAACATACACAAAAAAGAGTAATGCCGTACCACCTGAAAGGATGCGTCCAAAGGCATTATCCGACTTCGCCCCGAGCATTAACCCACGCCCGATAATAAACAGATAAATGGCAAGCAGAATCAACACGCCAATCAAGCCGTGCTCTTCGCTTAACACCGCAAAAATAAAGTCGGTATGCGGTTCAGGCAAAAATTCTAACTGTGATTGCGTACCTTCCATCCACCCCTTACCGTGCAACCCACCCGAACCAATCGCAATCTTCGATTGAATAATATGATAACCTGCACCAAGCGGATCTTTCTCAGGGTCAATCAGCGTCATTACCCTCGTTTTTTGATAATCGTGCATCAAAAAAAACCACATTATCGGAATAAATCCCGCCAAAAAGACTACACCCGCAAAAATCAATTTCCAGCTTAAGCCCGCAAGGAAAAGCACGAAAATCCCCGCTGCACAAACCAAAATCGACGTTCCCAAGTCTGGTTGAGCCGCCACTAACAAAGTAGGAAACACAATAATCGCCAATGCGATTGCCGTATCACGAAAATTCGGCGGAAGTGGTCGATTACTCAAGAAAGTCGCCACCATCAATGGCACAGCAAGTTTGGCAATTTCTGACGGCTGAAAGCGAATAAAGCCCAGATTCAACCACCGTTGTGCCCCTTTACTGGTTTCGCCAAACACATCCACCATCACCAGCATCACAATAGTTACAGCATAGAGGTAAGGCGAAATTTGTTTATAAAGACGTGGCGGAATCATCGCCATCACAAACATCACTCCCAAGCCTAAAGACACCTGCACTACACGGTTAGTGAACATTTTTTCACTACCGCCACTGGCACTATACAGCACTAACAAGCCATAGCCCGTAATCGTAAACAGCCCCAGTAAAAGCCATAAATCGAGTGAAAAAATTTTCCAAAAGACCTTTCTAAATCGGTTACTCATTCACATTTTCCTCAGTCATTTCTGACACAGGCAAAGCAAGAACAGGAGACACAAGCGGTGAATTTTGTGGCGAATGTTGCAAATTGCCCTCATTCTTCAACGTATATGTTAAGGCAAAATCCATCACTTGACGCACTACAGGTGCTGCATTCGCACCGCCACCACCTGCATTTTCTAAAATGGCAGCAACCACCACTTTGGGATTATCGTAAGGTGCATAAGCAATAAACCACGCATGGTCGTGCAGCTCTTTCTTCAAGGCATTTTTATCATATTTTCCGCCTTTCAGGTTAAACACCTGTGCTGTCCCCGATTTCCCCGCCGCACGGTAAAACGAGCCACCCGCCTTTTTACCCGTACCGTTGCCTGCGTTAATTACGTTATACATCCCCTGTTTCGCCACATTCCAAAATCGCTCTGGCACGCCCGTAATATTTTCGTAAAGCAGCGGATCTTTATATGGCTCAACCGAGTTCGCATGAATAATCTCTTTCATCAAATGTGGCGTATTCACTCGCCCATTATTGACCAAAACCGCCAAGGCTTTCGCTACTTGTAATGGCGTGGCAATCCAGTAACCTTGCCCAATGCCAACAGGGATAGTATCGCCTTGCACCCACGTTTTTTTGTAGCGAGCCCGTTTCCAATCGCGAGTTGGATAAACACCCGCCGACTCCTCAAATAAGTCAATACCCGTTTTCTGACCAAAACCGAATTTGGTCATCCACTCCGCCATTTTGTCGATCCCTGTGTCGTAGGCGAGCTGATAGAAAAACGTATCCGAAGACTCCGTAATCGCCTTATTCACATTCGTTGAACCGTGCCCCGATTTTTTCCAGTCGCGATAACGCTGAGTTGTGCCAGGTAAAATCCAAAACCCTGGGTCAAAAACGGTGGTATTTGGCGTGATTTTTCCTTCTGCTAAGCCCATTACCGCATAGAAGGGCTTAACCGTAGATGCTGGCGGGTAAGTTCCTTGCGTTGCACGACTGTAAAGCGGACGTGCAGGATCTTCCAACAACGCTTTGTAATCTTTGCCCGAAATACCACCCACGAATAAGTTATTATCGTAGCTTGGGCTGGTCACCATCGCCAACACGCTACTATCTCGAGCATCCAACACCACCACTGAGCCTTTCTGCCCTTTAAGTAAATCTTGAACGTATTGTTGTAACTCAATATCGATGGTTAAACGTAAGGAACTACCCGCCACACCTTCTTGGTCACGAAGTTTGCGGATTACCTTACCACGGTTGTTAATTTCAACCTCTTCAAAACCTGCTTGCCCGTGCAGCTGCTCTTCGTAATATTTCTCAATACCGAGTTTGCCTATATCGTGTGAACCTGCATAATTACCGAACTTCCCGTCTTCTTGCAGCTTTTTCTTATCTTTTTCATTGATTTTCGCAACATATCCCAAAATATGAGTGAGCATTTCGCCATACGGATAATTCCGTTTGTAATATGCCTGCACATCTAAACTTGGGAAGCGATATTGGTTTACTGCAAAACGTGCAATCTGCTCCTCATTCATATCCGATTTCAGCAAAATCGGTGTATAACGCGAAGTACGCTTTTTCTCTTTATGGAAGTTCTCAATATCCTCATCTGTTAAGCCAACAATGCTTTTTAGCTCAACTAATGTTTGCTCTAAATCTTGCGTTTTCTCAGGCACAATAAACAGCCCAAAATAAGTAATATTTTCGGCAAGCACCTTTCCGTTTCGGTCATAAATCAGCCCCCGCGTTGGCGGCACGGGCAACAACTTAATACGGTTACCATTCGAGCGTGTTTGATAGTCCTCATAATTGCTGATTTGCAAATGATAGAGATTTGCGAGCAACACACCCGTTAATGCCAACACCCCCATGAATGCGATAGCTGCTCGGCGAATAAACAAATTGCTCTCCGCTTGCCCATTTCGCACCTTTTCATTCGGCTTTGGTGACATTAATTTTGCTATTTTTCCAAACATATTTTGCTCAGATTGCAGAATTTCTTAAAAATTTGACCGCTTGTAAAATTATTCCCGATGATACGGATGATTAGTCGTGAGCGACCACGCTCTATATAAACTTTCCGCTACAATCACCCGCACCATTGGATGAGGCAAAGTCAGCGGAGAAAGCGACCAACTCTGTTCTGCCGCTTGTTTACACTCTGGCGACAAGCCTTCAGGTCCGCCAATCAGCAAACATACATCTCGTCCATCATTTTTCCAGCCTTCTAACTGGCTGGCTAATTGCTCAGTTGTCCACGGTTTGCCAGGAATATCCAGAGTGACAACCTTTCCTTTGCCTGCGGCTGCCAACATCGCCTTGCCTTCTTGTTCCAAAATACGCTTAATGTCAGCATTTTTGCCCCGCTTGCCCGCAGGGATTTCAATTAGCTCAAACGGCATATCTTTCGGAAAACGACGCTGATATTCCTCAAAGCCCGTTTTCACCCAATCAGGCATTTTCGTGCCAACGGCAATTAGCTGAATTTTCATCGCTTATGCCCAGAGTTTCTCAAGTTGATACATTTCGCGAGCATCTGCTTGAAATAAATGCACAATTGCTTGCCCGAAATCAACCACAATCCAATCCGCCACGGCTTTACCTTCGTCACCAAACACTTCAAAGCCTGCTTGCTTTGCCTCTTGAGCTAAACGATCTGCAGTTGAAGCCACGTGACGTACCGAGGTTCCCGTGGCAATAATCATGGTATCAGTGATGCTTGATTTACCTTTCACATCAATCGCCAGAATATCTTGTGCTTTTAAATCATCTAAAGTTTTGGTTAAAAATTCGACTAAATTTTGTTCCATGGTTTTTCCGTTATTATTCTGTAAAAGTTTGAAATTCTACCATAGATTAAAAAGGGATAAAAAAATAAGCGGTCAGTGTTTGCAAATTTTTTGAAAAATCAAACCAATTGAACCTAATTGTACTGGTCTGTTCACAAGAGTTTTTCTTGTCAAAAATGTTACAGTTCTATTAAAATCAAATTTTTTACAAATAATTCTCATTATAAAAAGGGAAAGAAATGTCAGATGTAATACTTTTAATATTAGTTTCATTAACATCTACTTTTATGATAAAAATATTTAAATTTTTTAAACTAAACCTTATGAAGACTATTTTTTTATGTTCTATTTCTAATATAGGAATTATCTTCATAAGAGTTTATTTTTATTGGGAACTAAAAGTAAACAGAACAGCAATAGAAATACTAGCATATAGTATTGTCTTCTCTCTAATATTAGTTCCAATTTTAATATCCATGTACAGAAATACTAAATAATTTAATCGAGGTTTAAATGAAAGAATTAGATATAAAAGACTATCAATTAGTTACTGGTGGCGGAGCTTTTTTTACGAGAACAATGCTTAACTCAGCAAGAACAGGAGCTGTACTTGGAGAAGCAGGTTATGTTACCGAACAAGCTCTTTTAGGTGAACCAATAACAGCCAAAGGTATTATTGGGTACTCTGCTGCAGGTGCAGTAGGCGGTATAGCAACAGCTGCAAATGCAGCCATACGAGGGGCTGGATTTGCATCAGAGTTTGCTGGTGTTGCAGTTGGCAGCTCATTGATAGGATTAGGCAATTCTATAAATAACTCTTTTAATAAGAACAGCAGCTCCATACAAAATAAATCAGGTTCAAATTATGCCGATGGTTGCGATTATTGTTAATTAAGGAGTTCTTATGTTGATAGACTTTTCAATATCTCAAAACGATTTTAAAGATCAATTTTTAGGTAAAAAATGATTATTTTTCAGAAAAAAAGAAGATTATATCTAATAGGTATAATGTATCTTTAGATAAAGAAATGGAAAGTATTATCAAAAGTCTACATAATTCAATATCTATGAATGAATTATTATCCTCTATTCATAATGAAGATAAAGAAAAAGTAAGAGAACTTATTTGGGCGCTCTCTTACTTAGGTATTCTAAAAATAGAATAGGCATGTATAAAAGAAAGGAAATTCGTACTTCCTTTTCTTTTTATTTGATATAAATATCTAATTTCCTAGTAACTTTTTCAATCTATAAAGCTCATCCAACGCTTGACGAGGCGTGAGTTCATCAGGCTCAATTTCACGCAACGCCAATTCCACGGCACTTTCTTGCACTACAAGCGGTGAAATTTCCGTGGCATTTTGCGAAATCGGCTCTGCGAAAAGTAAATCTGCCTGCGGGTTTTCTTCGCCTACTTTTTGTTGTTGGGAGAGTGTCTCTAAATGTGCCAAACGCTGTTTTGCTAAAGCAACGACAGGTTTAGGCACACCTGCCAATGCTGCGACTGCCAAGCCATAACTCTTACTTGCCGCACCCTCTTGCACGCAATGCATAAAAGCGATAGTGTCGTTGTGTTCACGGGCATCTAAATGCACATTCGCGACACCTTTAAGCTGATTCGGCAAGCTGGTTAGCTCAAAATAATGGGTCGCAAACAGAGTAAGGGATTGTGTTTTCTTCGCCAACCATTCTGCACACGCCCACGCCAGCGAAAGCCCATCGTAAGTGGACGTGCCACGCCCAATTTCATCAATCAGCACCAGACTGTTTTCTGTGGCTTGATGGAGAATGTTCGCCATTTCGGTCATCTCCACCATAAAGGTCGAACGCCCCGAAGCCAAATCATCGCTTGCCCCAATGCGGGTGAAAATACGGTCAATCACCCCAATTTCAGCACTCTCTGCAGGTACAAAACTACCGATATACGCCATTAGTGTGATCAACGCAATTTGACGCATATAGGTGCTTTTTCCTCCCATATTCGGGCCAGTTACCACCAACAAATGGCGTTGTACATTCAAATAAACAGGGTTGGCAATAAACGGATCTTTAATCACCTGTTCCACTACAGGGTGGCGACCTTCTTTGATGTTGATAATGCGTTGCGGGCTGAAGGTTGGACGTACATACCCAAGATTTTCCGCACGTTCGGCAAGGTTTGCCAACACATCCAATTCAGCAAGCACCATTGCGGCTAATTGCAATTCGCCCAAACGAGGCATTAACAAGTCAAACAACTCATCGTAAAGTTGCTTTTCCAACGCCAATGATGCCCCTTTAGCTTTCAACACTTTGTCTTCGTAGGTTTTCAGCTCGGGGATGATATAACGTTCCGCATTTTTGAGCGTTTGGCGACGCACATAGTGAATCGGAGCTTTGTGTACTTGCCCTTGGCTAATCTGAATGTAATAGCCGTGAACCGCATTAAAGCCAATTTTCAGCGTATCAATGCCCGTTGCTTCCCGCTCGCGGATTTCCAAATCTTCCAAATATTGGGTTGCCCCTGCAGAAAGTGAACGCCATTCGTCTAACTCCGCACTGTAGCCCTCTGCAATTACGCCTCCATCACGAATCAATTGCGGCGGATTTTCAATAATCGCCCGTTTAAGCATATCCGCAAGCTCATCAAAATTTGCTAATTGTGCCAGCAATTGATCTAAACTAGGAGCTAATTGTTGCGAACGTTGTTGAATTTCAGGAATTTGTTCTAATGCTGCACGTAAGCGAGTGAAATCACGTGGACGTGCCGAACGCAACGCCACACGTGCCAAAATTCGCTCCATATCGCCTACGTTTTGCAATGCCAGTTGAAGCGGTGCAATTTGCTCGCTTTTTTGCAAACTTTCAATAATATCCTGCCGCTCTTTGAGCTTTTTTACATCACGAATCGGTTGATGAATCCAGCGTTTTAACAAACGGCTGCCCATTGGGGTTACGCATTTATCTAAGACAGAAGCAAGGGTATTTTCCGTACCGCCTGCAAGGTTTTGAGTGAGTTCTAAGTTGCGACGGGTTGCGGCATCAAGCAAGACTGTTTCGCTATTTTGCGAAAGATGAATACTGTTGATATGCGGCAAGGCGGTGCGTTGCGTTTCTTGGGCGTAATGCAATAAACAACCTGCGGCACACAGCGCGGTAGTGGCTTTTTCCACGCCAAAACCTGCTAAACTTTGCGTCCCAAATTGACGATTGAGCAACTGAATTGCCGTAGTCAGTTCAAACTCCCACACTGGACGACGGCGTAAGCCTTTGTAATTATTCAGAATGCCTGCGTAGGCAAAATCTTCCGCATAGAGAATCTCTGCAGGTTGCAAACGTTGCAGTTCCGCACTTAATGCCTCTTGGCTTGGCAATTCACTAATCAAAAAACGCCCTGATGCCATATCTAACGTGGCAATTGCAAACACGTCTTTATGCTCGTAAATCGCAGCGACTAGATTGTCTTGTCGCTCAGGTAGTAGTGCTTCATCGCTGACCGTACCTGGTGTAACAATGCGAACCACTTTGCGTTCTACAGGCCCTTTCGAGACCGCAGGATCGCCGATCTGTTCGCAAATTGCCACGCTCTCACCCAATGCAACCAATTTTGCCAAATAACCTTCCACCGCATGATACGGCACACCAGCCATCGGAATCGGTTCGCCCGCTGATTGCCCACGTTTGGTCAGTGAAATATCCAATAGTGCTGCAGCTTTCTTCGCATCATCATAAAAAAGCTCATAGAAGTCGCCCATTCGATAGAAGAGCAAAATATCAGGATTTTGGGCTTTAAGTTGTAGGTATTGCACCATCATTGGCGTGTGGTTGGAGAGGTCTTGAGCTATGGTCATAGTTTGCGTAATTGAAATGATAGAATAGAGCTATTTTATCAGATTAGCCATTCTCTGTACAAAGCAGTATAATTTGGACAATTTATTAGAGTAAACAGAAGGAGTGTTTATGAAATTATATAGTTTACCAGGTGCATGCTCGTTTGTACCGCACGTAGCATTAGAATGGTTAAAAGCACGTGAAAATGCAGATTATGAATTTGAAGCGGTTACACGTGAATTAATTAAATCACCTGAATTTTTAGCATTAAATCCGAGGGGAGCTGTGCCAGTATTGGTCGATGGCGATTTAGTGCTTTCACAAAACCAAGCAATTTTGCATTATTTGGATGAGCTTTATCCAAATGCAAAATTATTCGGTAGCAAAACCGTAGGAGATAAAGCAAAAGCAGCTCGCTGGTTGGCATTTTTCAATGCCGATGTACATAAATCATTTGTGCCTCTGTTCCATTTGCCAAGCTATGCGAAAGATAATGAGGAATTAACCAAAAGCATTCGCCAACAAGCCGTTGAGCAGATTTTAGATCAACTTGCTGTGGCAAATGAACATTTAGAAAGCCATATCTATTTTGGTGAGGCAATTTCAGTTGCCGATGCGTATCTTTATATTATGCTGAATTGGTGTCGTGTAGTAGGAATTGATTTCAGTCATTTAACGCAGCTTTCACCTTTTATGCAACGCATTGAAGCCGATCAAGCGGTGGAAAATGTGAGAGAAATTGAAGGGTTGAAAGGATAGATAACGCCCTGTATAGGGCGTTATTATTAACAACTAAGTAATATCAAAATATTTCCCTGTATGTTCTAAATGGCTTAAAAGATTTTCTGCTTCCTGAGCAAAAGCATAAACAAAATTAAAAAGCATTATTTCGGTATATACATTAAAAACTTCAGGCTGATTCCATTCATTACGATGAACACATGGTAAAACACCTTCAAGAACAATAAAATTACTATCTTGATTAGGTAATCCTATAGCTTTTGTAAATACTGCTGGTGCTAATATATTAGCATCGGCACTCATATGATTATTCCATAAAGATAAGTGGGTATAATAAAAATCCTCATTAACTTTAAAATAAGCTTTAATCTTATAACCATATATGAAACGAACTGGAAATATATTAAAGATAACTTGTGCTTCACACTCACAGTTTCATTATCATGATGGCCTAGTTTAGCCTGAAATAGAGTATTTCCAAATTCATCTTCATTCATGTAATACCGCTCACCATCTATATTTACTCCTGAATAAGTGATAATAGAGATAATTTCATCTGGAGAATAATGCAGTTTCATATATTTCTCCTATTTTTTGATATAAGTGATAATAATAGATTTAGGATGGTTTTTTTGGAATTTCTGAATCGCTTCAAATTCACTATTTGCCGACGCAATTGTATTGGCAATACTCTTTCTGGAAGAATCAATATAAAATCGAATTTCAAATCTGTTCATTTTCTCACTTCCTTTTTATGAAAAATTAAAATTTAATCGGGATGTTTCCTTAGATATGTCAATATCTAAGGACTTCAGTATACTGAAGTGAAAATTAGATTGTTTTTTATTCTGATAGAAATGGGGCAACTTAGAAAGAAAGCGGTTATATTTCGAGTATTTTTTACAATGTGTAGTGAGGTGCAATAAAAGCAAAAACCCCGTACCTTACGATACGGGGTTATT